>NBJMC04201__coassemble_216_pt1 | contig 69999 bp, 61 predicted proteins | sample NBJMC04201__metabat2_high_PE_023 | metagenome-assembled genome bin NBJMC04201
GCTGAAAGGAGCGAGCGAAATATGACGCCCCAAATATTATCCCAGCTATACCAGGTGGGTAATTTGCTTTATGCCACGACCAATGTCTATAGCTTGGTGATCGATGTTAAAAAGAAACACTTGATCGAAGTTCCCAAATGCCATTTAAACAACTGTTTTTGCCAAAGGATTGCAAAATGTGTGGGAATTGATATTAGTTATGATCACATCTATAAACGTTGTGATATATCAACCAATGTCAATCGACAGATTATTTATAAGTGTCCCTTTGGGTTTTCTAATATCATCGTTCCGGTTTTTCAGGGAAAAGAGTTAGTTGCTGCGTTGCAGGCCGGACCAGTATTGAGTATGGACCCCGATGAATATATGGAAAAACGAGTGCTTCCGTTATGGAATCTGTCTGAGCAAGATATTGAAGAATTAAAAGACAACCTGCGACAATATCCTCGCGGCGATACCAATTATTTGGTGGCATTGTCGGAAAATATGTCAGCCCTGATTGATGGCGGCAACGATAAAACAGTGATCCCTCCGGACGTATTGGAAGCCAGCGATCACCGGATCAGCAATAATTTGGTCAACTCCATACTGGATTTTATTACTTCCAATTATGCGGAAAATATTACCCTTTCCGATGCCGCACGGTATGCTTATGTGAACCCCTCCCATCTGAGCCGTGTCTTTAATAAAAAGATGAACTGTAATTTCCGTTCTTACCTCAATAACATACGAGTAGAAAAGGCGAAAGAACTGCTGATTTCTTCAGATCTGAGTATTGCCGATATTGGGAATCAAGTGGGATTTTCTGATCAAAGCTATTTCAATAAAATTTTTAAGGAGCATGAGGGGATGACGCCGGGACAGTATCGCCGTCGTCGCCGAAATATATAGGAATTAAAAAAAGCGGATTTGTTCCAAAAATGGACAAATCCGCTTTTTGATTCTTTCAAAAGTTTCCATATCTCATTTTTCACTTTACGGGGAGTACGATACCGAATTTCTTTATTTTTTTGTATAACGTGGAACGTCCCATTTTAAGTAGTTTCGCGGCAGCGGTGACATCATTGCTGGTACTGCGCAACGCTGTACATATGGCGCCGACTTCTGCCTCTTTGAGTGGATTCTCCGTTATGGGAGAAAGACTTGCGCCCACCATGGTGGCGCATTTCTCTCCATAACCCAAATAAACATCGTCGGGGAAATCCTGTGGTTCGATCCTGTCCCCGTGAAACGTGGTGACAGCATAAATAATGGATTTTTGCAACTGGCGTACATTACCGGGCCAATCATAATGGAGCAGCAAATGTTTGGCGCTTTGGCTTAGTAGCGGAATTTGCCATTTCATTTTATCGCAGTAGTCCCTGATGAACTGTTCTGCCAGAAGGATGACGTCCTGATCCCGTTCTCTCAGCGGTGGGATGATGACTTTCAATGCAGAAAGTCGGTCATATAGGTCTTCTCGGAAAAGGCGGTTCCGTACCAATTCCTGAAGATCTTGATTCGTAGCGGCAATGAGACGAAATTCCACATCAATATATTTATCACTGCCAATACGCATCACTTGATGATTTTCTAGAACCCGTAATAACACCGCTTGGACTTCATAGGGCATGTCCCCAATTTCATCCAGAAATAAAGTGCCACCTTGGGCGAGTTCTATTTTTCCAGGGCGGCCTTTGCGTTCCGCGCCGGTAAAACTACCGCCTTCATAGCCCAGCAATTCGCTTTCCACTAAATTGCGAGGCATGGCCGCGCAATTTAAGGCAATGAAAGGTCCGTGAGGCCTGGAAACGTTATGTATCGCCTGGGCAAAAAGTTCTTTTCCCGTACCGCTTTCGCCTAAAATCAAAATATTTTCATAGGAAGCGGCAAAGCGCATGGATATATCTTTGGCTCTGGTAATGGCGGGGCTATCTCCTAAAATATCCTGAAATGTTAGATGGGCGACATTGCTATTTCTGCTGGCGATATAAGTATCGATCTGTTTTGGGTCGCTGATGCGTACCACAACGCTGTCCGTAGCTTCCGACTGTTCCCCCAAAATCGGACGGATGCTGAATAAATAGGTCTGATCGCCGTCGGAAAAATGGAGACTTTCTTCCATACTGTTGACATTGGCACGCAGAGAGATCATGTGTTTTAACTGAGAGTTCTCTTTGAGGTAAGAGTAAAAATTGTGAAGTTTATCTCCATCATCCTGAATTCCCAAAATATCGAGACTCTTGGGGTTTGCCTTTAATATGTGGCCTTGGTTATTTACTAAAAGGATTCCCTCGTCAATAAAGGTCAATGTCGCTTCTAAAATTCTATTTGCATTGTGAAGCTGTTCATTTCTCTTTTTTATTTCGATTTGTTGTTCAATGGACAGTGCCATGGTTGAGGTCCAGTAAAGTGCATTGATTTGATCGCGATGAGCTTCTGTTGTCCAATATTCTTGCGGAGCCTCTCTTGTTAGAGCAAGAATTCCCAGGGTGCGTCCTTCATTATCCGTAATGGGAGCTGCTGATAGAATGGTAGGGCGCAAAGTATCGTGAAAATTTTCCGGTCCAATGGTTTGGGCGGGGCATCCATACCGGAGGGCTAGCATCATAGCAGTAGTGCCCAGCACCTCTTCCCTGCAGGAGGCTGAAATATACTCAACGCCAGAATCTGTTGCGGGGATTCCTTCATTGACTACTGTGGTGAAATACGACTTATCCTCGGGATTTACAAAGAAGCAAAGGAGATTCAAGTCGCAATCAAAAAGAATTACCAGAAGATGAGTAATGGCAAAAAGCTCCATAATCTCTTCTGTAATCATATTTTTTGTGGTCTCAATCAAACGTTCATTTTTTTTATAAAGGTCGTTATTTCGTTCAACACTGGGATCCGGGGGAAAAAGCGGTAGATATGGCTGTACGTTGTAAGCTGCTGAACGTTCCCAAGATAAGGCAACTTCTGGACGTAAAATCGGATTGGTCGAAGGATGAATGCCTTTATCGACAAAGTCGCGTTTGGCTTGTTCCATTTTTTCCCAGTCTCCTTTTTGTAGGAGGCTTGCTCTATTGATCGTTTTATAATACATAATTCTCTACCTCGAGACACTGTGTTTTATTATAAATCTCCACCGAGATATTTTTTCCTGTCTGTCTTAAAAATTGAATTTTTTTATTTAAATAAAAAAAATGTATCTCATATTGGAGAAATTGTCTCCGATTGTCTCATATTTGAGGCAATGGGTCAAAAATAAAAATGAGACGGTATGACGGAGGATAAAAGGAAAATACCAGTTAAAGACCATAAAGGATTTTTTATCGTGACAAAGGCCATTTTGGCATAAGGGTTGCAATAGTATGATATGCCGGCAATAAATTTCTCGAAATATTCGAGGATGAAACAAGGGGGTATTTTTATGAGCACTCAGTCCTCATCCAAAATGGGCAAAGCCTGGGTTGTGTTCTTTATCTTTTTTATCGCCGCTGTATTTATCATCAGTGGCAATAATGATAAGGTAGCTGCCAACATGGTTTTACTAATGTCTGATCTTGGTATTAACGCTACGGTAACAGGGCTGATGGTTACAGTTGCTGCAGTATTGGGCGGCATTGCCGCCATTCCAATTGGCGCTGCTATGGTAAAAACAGGTCCTCGTCTCATTGGCCTGATCGCCATTTTAATGGCCTTGGCCGGTTGCATTATCGGTGCCCTGGCTCCTAACAGTGCGATTCTTATGATTGGCCGTTTCTTCGACGGTACTGCTATCGGCGTCATCGGCGTTGTGGTTCCTTCTGTTGTTGCAGCGTTATTTCCTGAAGAAAAACGGAGTTTGCCCATGGGAATCTGGACCTGCTGGGTCAGTATTGGTTATATTGTGGTTCTTTTTGGTACCAACCTTTTGGCCGACGAAGCAGCGCCTCATACCTGGGTGAATGTATGGTGGGCACTATCTGCTGTATTTGTTATTATTTTTCTTCTTGTTGCCTTTCTGGGCAAAATGCCCAATGGAGCCAATGAAGTAGGGGACGTATCGAAAGAAAAAGTCACGATCAAGGACGGTTTTAGCTCTATACCGGCCATTTTATGCGGACTAATCATGTTATTCCTGGCGGTGATCGTGGTGATCTACTCTTCCTTTGTCCCCACCTATTTGAATCTCAGTCTCGGCTTTGACTTGGCTAAGGCCAATGCACTTACCTCTCTTAATTCCTTTGGTATGATGATTGGCGGCATTCTGATGGGGATTGCTCTTCTGAAGATCAAAAACAAAAATATGGCATTGCTGATTTTTGCAATCCTTACGGGCATTCTTTCCGTATTCGTTTTCTTGTTCCCCGCAAATCTTGCGGCAGTATATCTTTTTTTGTTGGGGCTTATTTCCCAATGTGTGATGGCTACGTTATTTACAGTGGCGCCGGAAGCGGCTCCCTCGCCTGAATTAGTTCCCATTACTATGAGTTTTCTCACCTTCGGTCAGCTGATGGCTGGTTTGACCGTGACCATTGCTGGTGCGATCCTTGATGCCAAAGGTTTTGCTGCCCTGTCTTATTTTGTTGGCGTCATGGGCGTTTTATTTATTGCCGTTTGTGCGACTTTTGTAATTTATATGAAGAAGAGAAACGATAAAAAATCAATTGTGGAGGTTAAAAAATGAAAAAGAATTCTTATCCTTGTTCTTATGGCGGTGTTGGCATTGGTTTGCGCCTATTAAGCGATGATGACAAACAACATTTGCATAGTGCAGTGCTGGAGATCCTCAATACCATTGGGATCAAATTTGAATGTGATGAAGCCCTGGATTATTTGGAAAAAGCAGGTGCAACTATTGACAGAAAACAATGTGTTGCCAAAATGCCCGAGTATATGGTCAATGAAGCCATATCTACTGCTCCCGGACACTATATTTTGTATGGAAAAAAGCCTGAATATGACGTTACCGTAGGCGATGGCCGCGTTAACTTTTTACCATTTGGCTCCGGTATTATGGTGCAAGATTTGAAAACCGGCGAAGTACGGGATTCTACCAAGGCTGATATTGTAGACTGTGCCCGTATTATCGAATCTCTTGATGCTTATGATTTATGTATGGAAACGTTGGTTCCTCGCGACGTGGATCCCAAAGTGGCCTCGCTCCATAGTTTTGCGGCCCACAACTTTCATACTAATAAAAATGTTACCTGTGGTCCGGCGGATAAACGTAGCGCCGAAGCGTTAGTGGAAATGGCTGCTATTATTGCCGGTGGTTTGGAGCAGCTGGCTGCACGTCCCTTTTTTAATTTCGGCGGCTGCTCTATTAGCCCTCTCACGATTCCCGACAGTACCTGCCAAGCAATTATGGCCGGTGCGCGCTACCATGTTCCTTGCGGCTGCCTGTCCATGGCTTTGGCTGGTGGGACTTCTCCTGTGACACTTACCGGCACTGTTGCTATGGCTTTGGCAGAAACTCTGGCAGCGGTTGTTCTTTCCCAGAGTGTTAAAAAAGGTGCAGAGATGCTCATTGGTACTTCTTGCTGCGCTTTGGACCTTCGGCATAATGCTGCTGCTATGGTGGGGACTCCGGAGCTTGCACTGATTAGCGCGGCATTTTCAGAAATGGCAAATTATTATCAGATTCCTTGCATTGCTGCGGGAACATAGACGGATTCTAAACTTTCCGATTACCAAGCGGGCTATGAAAAAACTTCCACCACCATGCTCCCTCTGTTGGCAGGTGCCAGCTTGATTTACGGAGCGGGAATGTTGGAAAACGGTATGGTCATGAATGCCGGTCAGCTTTATGCTGATGCTGATGCCATCTCCATGCTGCGTTTTGCCCAAAGAGGTCTTCCCGTCAATGATGAGACTTTGGCTTTGGATGTCATTCGTGAAGTGGGAATTCAAGGAGAATATCTCAGCACGATGCACACCTTCCAAAATTTTAAGACAGAACAGAGTAACCCCACATTCATGAACCGTGATAATCGCGCCGATTGGTTGGCCAAAGGCGGTCAGTCCATGCATGGCGTTTGCATGAAAAAGGCTGTAGAATTTTTAGCCACAGAACCCAAAGAGATCATTTCTTCGGAAATTCAGGAAAAGGTCAATGCGGTCATTTCAAAAGCGGAAGCAGAGTGGGAATGAACCAAAAATAAAGGATGGGAGGTTGAAAGATGAGAAATACCTATTGTGCAACTCCGAGTAATATGGGTATTGGCATTAACCTAATGGGAGATATGGATAAAAACCATATGCATGATGCTATTTTGGAGATCTTAGGTACCGTTGGTGTAAAATTCGAAAGTAACGATGCCTTGGAAATCCTCGCTGGCCATGGGGTAAAAGTTTGTAAGGATTCTAAGGTCGCTCGTTTTCCCGGTTACATAGTGGAGGATGCTATCGCCGCTGCTCCAGGACATTTTTATCTTTATGGAAAATCCCCGGAATATGATCGCTTGTTGGGGGACGGTAGAGTTAACTGGATCCCCTTTGGCTGCGGTATTAAAACGAAAGATTTGGAAACCGGTGAGATTCGTAATACCACGAAACAGGATATTGCCGATAATGCCCGCATCACAGAAGCTCTGCCAGAGTATGATGTTTGCATGCAGACCGTTGTGGCCCAGGATGTGCCCTCTCATGTGGAAGAGCTCCACAGCTTTACGGCCCATGCTTACAATACTAATAAAAATGTTACTGTTGGCCCTATGGGCAAACGATCTGCTGAGACTTTGGTGAAAATTGCAGCCACTTGATAATCTTCACGAACGCCCCTTCCTAAATTTTGGCGGTTGTACCATCAGCCCTCTCACCTGCTTGTCAGGCCATTATTGTGGGAGCCCAGCATCATATTCCCATTGGTTGTCTTTCCATGGCTATGTCTGGAGGGATGTCACCTGTTAAAATTACCGGTGCTTTGGTTGTAGATTTGGCAGAAACATTGGCGGCGTTGGTATTGGCGCAAGCGGTGCGAAAAGGTGCGCCGCTAACGGTATTCTTGACCAACGCCGTAATGCTGTGGCAGAGCTGGGTTGCCCAGAAGCCGCTTTGCTCAGCGCAGGCTTTGCCCAAATGTGCAACTTCTATGATGTGCCCAGTCTCGTCGGAGGTACCTAGACAGATTCTAAAACTCCCGATATCCAAGCCGGCTATGAAAAAACCTCGACCGCGATGATGTCAATGTTAGCAGACGCTAGCTTGATTTACGGTCCTGGGATGCTTGACAGTGGTCTTATTATGGATCCTGCATTGCTTGTTGCTGATGCTGATATTATCGCTATGTTGAAGTATTCTCAAAAGGGGCTACCCGTCAATGATGATGCTCTTTGTCTAGATGTCATCAAAGAAGTTGGAATCAAAGGCGAATATCTCAGTTCTCCTCACACGTTCCAGTATTTTAAAACAGAGCAATCCGTGCCAAAGATGATGGTTCGCGATTCTAGAGATGATTGGGAAGCAAATGGCTCCCTTAATATGTACGATCACAGTATTGCCAAGGCCAAAGAAATCTTGGCGGAAACTCCAAAGGAAATCGTCCCTCTGGCAGTGCGGCAAGAAATCAACGCTTTGATTACTGAATGCAAGGTGGATTGGAAAGATTAAAATACAAGGTTCTTTGATAGCAAAGCGGGAATTTCACTTGATCTTCGCAATCGCCTCCACCCGTCTTGCGAAAGAAGAGAAAGCATACCATGCTTTCTCTTCTTTTCTTCTATTGCGCTTTTTTATGAAAACGCGGCGCATTGGTTTTGGGCTGGTCAATCTTATCTTTGGAATTTCCATATTCATCGTAAATGAGGTAGTAACCGATTTTTCCTTCCTTTTTTTCTTCTTTTTCTTCCTTTTGGATGTGCTGTTGATGTGAAACGCTGTGATATATTCCGCAAAAATCCAACATACATGATTTGTAGTGTCTCGGATAAAAATGTCATTCTTCGGGAACCATGAGATTATCTTAATAAAAGAATATGAAAAACTGGAAGGAGAATACGATGAAAAAAGTGTTTTTCTGGAATCTTTCGGGTCTGTTATTTACTCTATTGGTTGGAACGTTGCTGCATTTTGTTTATGATTGGTTTGGCGGTAGTTTTTGGGCGGTGCTGGGTGCTGTCAACGAAAGCACATGGGAGCATTTAAAACTGGTCTTTTGGCCCATTGTCCTCTTCGGTTTTATTGAGTATCTTTTTTACGGAAGAAATATCAGGGGATTCTTACCTACAAAGGTTTTTTCCTTGCTGATCGCCATGGTTTCCATTGTCGTGGTCTTTTATACCTATACGGGAATCATTGGAGACCATTTTTTGGTACTTGATATTCTTACCTTCGTCATTGGGGCTGTTCTGGCCTATTGGTTTGCCTACTGTCAATTGAAAAAAGCGCGATCTATGGACGCAAATAAGTTTCTTTGGGGATTTTCTATGATTCTTCTTATTGTTTTGTTGATTTCTTTTATTATTTTCACCTTCGATCCTCCTCATATCGCTTTATTTTTAGATCCTGCCCAAGGTTCTTATGGCCTTTGATTCATGGAATATCCTGTTTGGGGAAATACTATCATAAAAAGACCGGGAGGCATGATCTATGATTGAGCAAGATACGATAAAACTTTTGCGGGAATGTGACGCCGGCATCCAAATGGGGGTATCGGCCATTGACGAAGTAATGGACTATGTCACGAATGACTCTTTGAAAAAACAGTTAGAGGACTGTAAAAACAGTCATGAATCACTGCGTAAAGAATTGGAAGTCCTTCTCGACCGCTACCATGATGATGGAAAATCCCCTAATCCCATGGCCAAGAGTATGTCCTGGATGAAAACTAAGGTTGATTTGTTTGCCGATCCTTCCGACGAAACTGTGGCAGATTTAATGACTGACGGCTGCAATATGGGGGTAAAGTCCTTGAGCCGCTATTTGAATCAATATCAGGCTGCTGATGAACCCTCCAAAGAGATCGCAAAACGATTGATTGCTTTGGAGGAGCGTCTTGCTGTGAACGTCCGTTCCTATCTATGATACTGCAAAAGAGAAGAGAAAAGCCATCGGAGTTTTATGATTCCGATGGCTTTTTCGTTTCATTCGCAGGTTGAAAATGTACGGTGATGGGACAGATTTCCGCTTTGGTTCCTATGCGCATATTGGGGCCGTAAAGTCCTACCCCTGACGTTACGATATTGTGCATCTGATCTTTTTGTAAATAACCGCAGGAATTTTCCCAAAGAAAACGAATTACAATATTCCCCGGGAACATTTGGCCGTCATGGGTATGGCCGCACAAATCGAGATCCACACCGGCATCGGCCAATTCCTGCAATTCTGCCGGTTCGTGGTCAAGGACAATTATAGGCAACGTTGGATCCATATTTTCCGTGATTTCCCGAGGCGTTTTTCGCTCTTCGATTCCTCTGCCGGGACGTTTCAGATCCGGCCGTCCGTAGAGATAAAAACTCTCGTCGATCAATACCGCTTCATCACGAAGCAATGTAATGCCCGCTGTTTCTAAAAATTGATCCATACGAGGATCACTTTCTTTTTTTATATCTTTTTGGCGGAAAGTAAATCCGGCCAGGACTTTCTCATGAATATCGTGGTTTCCATAGCAGGCGTAAACGCCATAGGGGCTGTTGATGGATTGTAAAATAGAGATCAATTGCTGCGGGTCTTCTAAGGCATCGTAATCATTATCAAAAATATCCCCGGCAATGACTACAAGATCAGGATTGGCGGCGTTGATTTTTTCCACCATGCGTTCCATCTGACGATGGCCAATTTGGTACCCTAGATGAAGGTCTGCCACAAGCACGATATTTAAGTGTTCTAAGTCCCCGGCTGTTTTGTTTACGGTAATTTCATATTCCGTTGTACGGACAATACGGGCATTTACGGCACCGATGACGCTTACAGCGGTAATGACTAAGACACACAATGTGCCAATCAGCACAAATGTGCGGCGGGAGTGAAGCGTTTCTTTGTCAATGCGTTTGATCTTTTTAAGAATTATGCGTAAAAGATCTACGATGACAATGGTAAAAAGGGTGTATCCCATGACTCCCAGCCAATAAAAACCAATTTGTTTGAAAAACCGTTGCACTTCACTGTCGGGCATGAAATAAGCAAGAAGGAAAGCGCTGGCAAAGAACACATATACCATCATAATGAGTGCTCTTGTCCATGGTTTTTTAAAATGTTTACTACATGCTCCCATCCACTTGATGAGCCATCGCGCCACATAAATATTGAACAAGAGGTATAGGGGAAGAAATACGAGTGCTAACATCAGAAATATGTCCTCTTTTCGTCACAACTTCGTTACATCATATGCCATTTGTCTTTTGCATATTGGTCGATGTTCTGTCGAATAAGAGCATTTTTATCGTAATCTGTAATGCCTTTTCCTGTGTTGGGATGTTGGAAGGAATAAATTTGATCGGCAAGAAAAAGACCTATCAGTAATACTGAGATAGGAATCAAACGCCGCAGGCGGATCCTCTTCACGAAATTATCAATAAGCGGGGCCAGTGTATAGACGACAAACATTCCTCCCAAGCCGAAAATCAAAAGCCCTTCGGCGCAGATGCGGCCGTTGAGATTGAGGAAATAACCGCTGTAGTCCCACCATACCTCGCCATGGAGCATTTCCAAAAAATACGAAGTAAAATATTCGATTACACCGCAAAGTAAAATTGCGCAACCAAAAGCCAATGCCGGCCGATTTCGAACTTTATAAAGTAAAGTCAGAATCAGAATGCCTCCCGCTCCATAAATCGGCAACCATGGGCCGTACATTACTCCACGATTCACAAAGCCGTCGCCTTGGATGAGATGAAGACTTACCTCCCAAATCCACCCGATGAAGGAGAAGAGAAAAAACATCATAATAAGAGACCAAATGGAGTAACGGCGCATATAGTAGAGACTTTCTAAGCGACTGCGTTTTTCCGTTTCGGGGATGGGAAAAAGTCGGCCGGGATAGGATTTTCCTTCAACATCATCGGTAAGTTTTTTAATGCGTATTTTGTCTGCTTCGTGTTGTTCATAGGCTTGCTCTTGTGGATTATTAGTAAAAACTACCCCAAAGCAATTGGCCAAAGAACGCCGTACTTTTCCAGGATATGCGATATCCTCATCGGGGCGCTCCATAATGGCGATGACGTCTTGGTAAGTTGCATCAATTACACTTCTCGAAGGTGGATCAAAGAGATAAGCGTCGTTGAGCAATTCTGCTCCTGGAAGATTTTTGGCTTTGGCTTCCTTACGGAGTTCCGCATAATATTCACAGAAGGCTGCTACCTGATAGGGATTGGAATAGAGAATGGCCGAAAGTCCAAATGTGACGATTCCCAAAAGGAACCATCCTGCATAAGACCATTCAAAAATAAAGCATTCCCATTTGTGGCCCTGCATCATCCTTCTCGATAAAGTAATGGCCTGATTGGGAGAGAGATCGGGGTTTTCCGCAATAATATAGGGAACCATATAATAGGAATACACTTTTATGATTCCGCCAATAATGGTAAGACTCCAAAGACATAAATAGAAAAATTCAACAAACATGGTAGCGGAAACCTTGATCCATTTTTTGACGCGAATCAAAAATAGAAATCGGTCAATGGGAACGCTTTCATAACAGCGGCCCTCTAAAAACATTCTGCGGGCCACCACAATATAGATATTACAAAAGAAAAACCAAGTGCTGAGTATGAGCAAGGCTGCAAAGATTGCTAAAATAGCGAAAGTGACATTGGAAGATCCTATAACGGAATTTACAGTTGAGAGTAAGCCCACCAACAATGTCCCGGATGTAATTCCGTTGACTGCTTTGGCCAGATGGCCGCGGCTTCTCCCCATGGGGCCGTCTTCTTCTTGGGATTGTTCAATTCTTTCTTCCTGAATCCGTTGAGACAGGTCCCGGCTGGCCTCTTCATTCCCCATGATTGCTTCTTCTATTACATCGATCAACCCAGCACTGCTGCCGGTAGTTAGCCCGGTTCCAGGATTATCTGCAATTTCCCTTTCTTGGGAATAGGATTTGACCGCGTCCAGCGAAGAGGAGAATTCCGAGCCTAGGAAAGCGGCAATCAGGCAGATTGCCACAAACATGAGGTAATGCTTTTTTAGCGACTTTCTTGCCGCTCGCTTCATTTCTTTTCTTGTTTTCATGTGTCTCCTTGTTGTCGTGTTGCGTCGAATTGTTATAAATAATGTCATAATCTGTAAGAGAGTATAACATATTAATTGAGCATAAGCAACAATGCAGGCAGAGAGAAATTCGTCACAATAATACTCGGAACAAAAGTTACCGTAAAAGCAAACTGCTTTTACGGGAACTTTTGTATTGATGGACTTCTGCTTTATATTCTCATATGGCGAAACGTCGATATTTTGCGAGATTTTCTTTTAACATCAAAGTGTCGTAATAAATAGAAGAAACCCTTTGCCCGAAGGACTCCATGGAAAAGGCATTTGCTCTTAATTTTCCTCGTGTGCCCATAGCGTTTCGGAAGGCATGATCTCCGGCCAGACGTTGCACCCCTTGACGGAATCCCTCCTGATCGGAGAAGAAAATGCCTTCTACTTCCTGGGTGACAATGCCGGATAAACAAGAGTCTTCACGGCAAAGTAGGGGTAAACCCGAAGCCATAGCCTCAAGGTACGTAAGCCCTTGGGTTTCGCTGGTAGAAGCGCTGACGAAAATATCTGCCATATTATAATAAAGGGGGGTCTCTTTGGGGGAAATCATACCCGTAAAGATAATTTTTCTTTGATTCGATAAATGGCGTGCTTGGTGTTGCAACGTTTCGCGATAGGGGCCGTCTCCGGCCACCACCAATACGGTTTCGCGGGGAGCGGTTTCCATCATAGCGATGATTTCGTGGATATTTTTTTCTTTGGCGAGTCGTCCCAAAGAGAGAAGCACAATACGGTTTTCGTCAATTCCCAACGATGCCCGAAGCTCTTTTCGTTGTTCGACAGGAATCGGGGCGGCATAAGTCGAAAGATCGATCCCTGTGCTCACCGTCTCAATGGGCGTTCTGACGCCGTAACCGCGCAAAAGTTCCGCTGTTTTATCCGTCGGAGCGATGACGCTGTCTGTATGGTTCAAAATTGCGTTGGAAAATACCGCTGCTGCTTTTTTCCCAATGGCCTGACTGGGAGAAAAATAATGGGTGTAATCTTCATAGATTGTATGGTATGTATGAATCAGCGGAATATCGCAATATTCAGCAATCCGTCGGGCCCAATGAAAGGTGCTAAACTCGCATTGTGAGTGAACAATGTCCGGTTGCCATGCCAAAATTTCCCTCCAAATGCGACGGTTGAGTCCCACTGCCATTCTTGCCTGAGGGTAAATCTTTCCAATTCCTATAGAGTGAAGATGCCAGGTATCTTTGTCTAGTTTTTCTTGGGGATCGCTTTGGCGCAAAGTTAAAATGCGTACATCGTGTCCTATTTGACGCAAAATCCTGCATAAGTTCCGTACCGAAGTGACAACACCGTTTACGGTGGGAATGTCCCAATCGGTTGTGATGAGAATTTTCATTTTCTTATCTCCTTGTCTTATTTTTTTTCGTTGGCGAATGGTCGTTCACGCCGCTAAAATCAGCCGTAATTTTGCTTTCGGCATGACGGCGGAAATTGCCAGAAATGAGACGGCGGCAATGTAGCGGCAGTCATTTTTTATCGATGGCGATTGTTTTTCATAGACGTCATGGTATTTTTCCACCATGGCTACAAGATCTTGAGGATTGGCTTTTTTCGGGGGCTTATACTTTGCCAAAAATGTTTCAAAAATGAGATGTAACTCTCTTTCATAAGCACGATGTTTTCGTAAACCACCGCGAAAGGTATCGTTATGAGGAAAGGTAAAATAATCGGCCAGATAGTGAAATACTTTACCACATTCGAAAAAATCGCGCAAATCCCAGTTGTTTATTTTATGAAGTCGTTTGATTTTGGGAGCGATAAAAATAAAAGAATCACGAAAGGTATGGCCCGCAATATAGGTGAGTACATTGATATCAGGCCAGACAATACCTTGCAAAAATCGTTTGGATCGAGGATCCTCCGGAGGAATTCCCCGATCGGCCAAAAGATAACGCCCTAAAAGTAAATGATCTTTTGCTTCCATAAAATCATGACACTCCTTTGTCAATTTATTGGTTCATTTTGTTCTTCGATAATGATTGTATCCCAAAGGAAACAATGCCGCGACAAAGGAAGATAAGCCTTTTGTAAAATATTGATGCCCATTGGTGATTTCGCATCTATATCTATGAAAGAGTTGCTGTAATGATAGCATATCTTCCCTTCTTTAGTAATGCATCAAAATGAGATGAAAATTCCATTAGAAAAATTTGGATAAAAAATACTCTGTTCCCCACAAACTATGGAGAACAGAGTATTTAAAATTTGAAAATATTTGGAGACCATAGATTAAGCTGAGAATTGGCTTTGATACATGGAGGCATAAAAACCATTGGTATTTGCCAAAAGTTCTTCGTGGGTTCCCTGTTCAATAATGTCTCCGTCTTTCATTACCAGAATTAAATCAGCATTTCTGATGGTGGACAGGCGATGGGCGATGATAAAACTGGTGCGCCCCTTCATTAAATTGTCCATTGCTTCTTGAATTCGTTCTTCGGTGCGGGTATCCACGGAGCTGGTAGCCTCATCAAGAATCAATATTTTGGGATCTGCCAAAATAGTTCGGGCAATGGTTAAAAGCTGCTTCTGTCCTTGAGAAATGTTGGTCGCATCTTCATTTAATTCCATATTATAGCCCTCAGGCAATGTCGTAATAAAACGATGCACCTTTGCCGCTTTTGCGGCAGCTACAACTTCTTCATCGGTAGCGTCCAATTTACCATAACGGATGTTTTCTTTGATGGTACCGGAGAATAACCAAGTATCTTGGAGTACCATCCCAAAAGCTTGACGCAAATCGCTGCGATCAAAATCGCAAATGGAACGGCCGTCGATGGTGATGGTACCGCTGTCGATGTCGTAAAATCGCATCAATAGTTTTACTAGTGTTGTTTTGCCTGCACCAGTGGGCCCCACAATGGCGATTTTTTGACCTTTTTGTACTTCTGCGCTGAAATCGTGAATAATGACATTGTCCTTGTGATAACCAAAACGCACGTGGTCAAAGGTGACCTCACCTTGAACGTTTTCTGCTCGGGCAGGCACTGGTGCATCCGTATTCTGAGCCTCCTCTTCTTCTTCCAGAAAGGCAAAAACGCGTTCTGCCGCCGCTGTCATGGACTGAATCATATTGGACACCTGAGCGATCTGTGCGATGGGCTGAGTAAAACTGCGCATATATTGGATGAATGACTGGATATTCCCTACGGTAATACGGCCGCTGACAGCGAAATAACCGCCGAGGATTGCGACCATCACATAACCGAGGTTGCCCACGAACATCATCACAGGGTGCATCATCCCGGAAAGAAATTGGGATTTCCATGCGGCGTGGTAAAGGGTATCGTTGGCTTGATTGAAGGCTTTCAGATCTTCCTCTTCATGGTTGAAGGCCTGAACAACGTCGAGACCTCCGAATGTTTCTTCCACCTGGCCGTTGACGTGTCCCAAATAGTCCTGTTGCGCTTTAAAATATTTTTGCGAGCGTTTTACTACTTGAGATACGAAAAAGGCTGAAATTGGTAATACCAAAAGGGCTACCAAAGTGATGATCCAATCAATGGAAAGCATCATCACGAGAACCCCGACGATGGTGGTGACCGAGGTGATCAACTGGGTGGCGCTCTGATTCAGACCGTTGGAAATGGTGTCAATATCGTTTGTAACGAGGGATAACACTTCACCGTGCTGTTTGGAGTCGAAAAACTTCATGGGTAGACGGTTGATTTTTGCCGCCATATCTCGGCGTAGGCGATAGGTAGTTTTTTGGGTGACTTGGGTCATGATGATACCCTGGATAAAGGCAAAAAGGGAACTGACGGCATATAGGCCGATGAGCCAAAGGAGAATTCTTGCGATCTCATCGAAGTTAATACCGCTGCCGCCGGAGACCTTGCTAATCAATCCGTTAAACAGCTCTGTGGTGGCGTTCCCCAAAATTTTGGGACCGATGATGGAAAAGATGGTGCTGCCCACAGCAAATATAACAACCAATAATACTGCAAATTTATAACGTCCCATATAGCGGAACATTTTTCCCAGGGTACCTTTGAAATCTTTTGGTTTTTCCACTGCGCCGATGGGGCCCCCGCCCATGGGTCCTCGGCGACGGCGATTGGATTGAGATGCTTCGTTGCTCATAAGCCGAGTTCCTCCTTGGATAGTTGTGATAAAGCGATCTGGCGGTAAACCTCAGAGGTTTGTAGCAGTTCGCTGTGGGTGCCGATGCCCGCAATTTCCCCTTCGTCCAGTACGACGATGCGGTCAGCCTCCAATACGGTACTGATTCGCTGGGCAATGATGAAAATGGTACTGTGTTCAATGGTTTGTTTCAGGGCTTTGCGTAATGCCGCGTCTGTTTTATAGTCTAAAGCGGAAAAGCTGTCATCAAAAATGTAGATTTCCGGATTTTTTGCAATGGCCCTGGCAATGGAAAGACGCTGGCGCTGACCTCCGGAAACATTGGTCCCCCCCTGGGCTACTTCACTTTGGAACCCTTCTTCCTTTTCTTCGATGAAATCAGTGGCCTGGGCAATGGCAGCGGCGTTGACAATGGTTTCCTCATCCATATCACCGCTGTAAGCAATATTAGAAGCAATGGTTCCCGAAAAGAGATTGGCTTTTTGGGGAACGTAGCCGATCTTTTCCCGTAAGTTATGTTTGGTTACGTCGCGGATGTCAATGCCATCGATGAGAATGGCACCTTTGCTGACGTCAAAGAAACGTGGAATCAGTTTGGCTACGGTAGATTTTCCGCTACCGGTGCTGCCAATGATGGCAGTGGTTTCCCCGGCGTGGGCCGTAAAGGATATATCTTTTAAAACATCGGCTTCCGCATCGGGATAACGGAAGGAGACGTCCCGAAACTCTACGGTACCTTGGATCGTTGGATCAAACTGTTTGGGTGATGCCGGATCTTTCACGGAGTTTTCCGTTGCCAGAACGTCGGCGATGCGGTTTGCCGATACCATGGCCCTGGGCAGCATAATGCTCATCATAGAAAGCATTAAAAATGCCATGATAATCTGCATGGTATATTGGATGAATGCCATGAGGCTTCCCACCTGCATCGTACCTTGATCGATGGCTGAGGCTCCCACCCAAATGATGAGAACGGATATCCCGTTCATGATTAACATCATCATGGGCATCATCAAAGCCATGGCTCGGTTGACGAAGAGATTCGCCTTCGTGAGGTTGATGTTGGCGCTGTCGAACCGTTTTTCTTCATGATCCTCCCTGCTAAAAGCACGGATCACAGGCAGCCCTGTAAGGATTTCTCTAGTGACGAGGTTGACTTTATCGACTAATTTTTGCAATGCTTTAAATTTTGGCATGGTTGCTACAAGCAGGGTAATGACCAGTAAAAGAATGGCGCCGACAGCAATACCGATGACCCATGTCATATTGCTGGCAGTATGAAGCACTTTAAACAACGCGCCGATCCCGATAATGGGGGCATAAAACACCATGCGCAACATCATAATGACCAGGATTAATACTTGCTGAATATCATTGGTGCAGCGCGTGATGAGAGATGCTGTAGAAAAATCTTGAAACTCCTTGTGGGAAAATCTCACAACTTTTGTATAGAGATCTTTGCGTACATCTCTAGCAAAAAGCGCACCAATGCGCGAAGCCAAAAGGGAAATGAGAACGGTAGTTGCCGCAATGATCAGAGCAAATCCTGCCATCTGGGCACCGGTTTCCCAGATATAATTTGTTTGCAGTTTGTCGGTGTCGATGCCGCAGGATTCGTATTGTTTCTGCACATAGGCCACATCCATTTGGCGAAGGGTAGAACTGCCCAAAGTTTCCTTCAGTTTTTGTCCCTCTTCGCCAATGGCGGAGAGGAGTTCTTCCTGTTGTGTTTCTGGTAATGTCGGCAAAACTGTAAAGAAATCACCTTCGGCGCCTTCGGGGATCATTTCTTGAAAGATTGCCAAATTCTGACTCTCTTCGGCTTCGCCTTCGCTGTTTTGGGCATTGATACCGTTTTCAATGGCATTAACCAGTAGCATCGGTACTTCAAAAATGCTATTAAGCTCCTCAACGGTGTCATCATTTACTTCTTTTTGCATATAAACGGAAACGGATTCTCCATCAATGATTCGATCTTTGATTTCATAATGAGATTCCACCGTATTTTGGTCCTCTTCTTCCATAAAGAGAAGCAGTTTTTCCATTTCTGATGTGCGAATTTCCGTTGGGGCGATATCCTCGATGCCTCCCTGCTGAATTCCGACGTTGACAATATCAGAGGTATATTGAGGCAGCGCCAGGTCGCAATAGGCCTCTAAAATTAACAGGGCCAATACTGCGATAATGGGGAGGAAGGATCGCTTTAAATACTTTAGCAGTCGTAGCATGAATCAAATTCTCCTTCGTTTTCATTGTGATACAATCTTTTACGTTTTTTGCTTTTACCGAGGAAGTGAATGATAAAATCTGTTTTCACTTTTTACAAGATTCTTTTTGCTCTAGGATTAATTCCTCCATAACGTCATGGAAACGATTGGTCAAACGAATCAATTCTTTGGCTTCTTTCCTTCCCATGCGTTCCACTATTTTTTTACCAATGGCGTCCATGCGCATCCGTTCGCGGTGATAGATCTTTTTCCCTTCCTCTGTGAAAGCCACATAAGTCATTCTACGGTTTTCTTTGGAAAAAACGCGTTCGACCAGTCCTTTGTCTTCTAAGCGATTGATGCTCTGGGACAATGCCGGAGGTGACATGCGTAAATAGCGGTGCAAAGTGCCCATGGCTACGGCTTTGCCGTCTTTTTCTGGCAAATTTTTCATGATAGCGCCAAAAACGGCCATGTCTCCCAGAGAAACTTGTTCCAACCCCTTGATTTTGGGAAGCATCTTTTGTTGACGATGAATGGAGGAAAAGAGCTCTCTGGCAATTTCATCGGTGCTCATAGTTAACCTCCTGAATTTTTAATTTTAATAATGTTAATGACATTAACAGTTATTATAGCAACTATTTACAAGGTGTCAAGAGTATTTTTGTGAAAAATTGGTAATACTTTCAGGGACGGAAAAATGTCCGTATGGGATTTCTCTTTGAAAAATTTTCCGTTTTACTTTTTTCCCTTTGGGAAAAACTAAAACCGTCAAAAGGTAAAAAGGAGGAAAAAATATGAAGGAACGAACCTCAAATACTTTTGCCGTCACAGGAAAAGAAGGTCAGTTGCATGGAACAAACCGTTACTTACGCGTGCAGTTAAATCTTCTTTGTCACGGTACCGATCCTCTTTCCTTCGACAAAAAACATCCCAAAACACATTTTGTGGAGACAGAGGAGGACAGATCATGAAAAAATTAACCGTGTTGCTCATGGCATTGGTACTGTGCTTTGCCTTTGCCGCTTGTTCCACTAACAGCGCCGACGATGCTGTAGAAGACGGTCAGGAAATGGTCGATGATGTGGAAAACGGAGCCGAAGATGTTGTGGATGACGCCGGCGATGCCGTCAAAGACGGAGCTGACGCCGCAGGAGACGCCGTAGAAGATGGCGCGGAAGGCGTGAAAGATGCTGTAGACAGCGATGATAACAATACCGAAGGAACCGCAGCGCAAGTAGCGGAAAACGTTGGTATTGGTCAGGAACTGGACGAGTTGAATACTGCGGCTCAGGATTTTTCTGGCCGTGTTGACGCTGCCAAGGATTCCATGTCCAATGTACAGCGCACAGCCTTCACCAGCGAATTGGAAACCTTGGAAGAAACCTTGGATTCCTTGAGCACTAAGACGAAAGCCGCCCTTGATTCCAAAAATATTACCGAGGAGGAAGCTGATATTCTCGGTAATGAATTGGAAAAAGTCGATACGCTGCTGGACACTGCCGCCAAAACTTTGGAAAGCCAAGAGTAACTGCGAGCAGGAAAATTAACAATCCATTCGAGACTAAAAAAGGATGCCGATTCTTTCTAAAGAATCAGGCATCCTTTTGGGTTGGAGCATTTGCTCTTTTGTAAGATTATCGTAGTGATGGAACCATCAGCTGTTCTTTGAATGTTCTATGTTTTTGATGATTTTAGCAGGGACGCCGCCGACAATAACGTCTTGGGGTACGTCTTTGGTCACCACCGCCCCGGCGGCGATAATGGCGTTGTCGTGAATCGTGACGCCCGGAAGAATCGTTGCATGGGAACCGATCCAAACATTGTTTCCAATATGGATCGGGCCGGGAATGTTATCCCCTCGTTGTGTCGGATTTTGGTCATGATTGATGGTGGCCAACACGACATGGGAACCGATGAGCACCCCATCGCCGATGTAAATGCCACCCTGGTCTTGGAAATGGCAACAGCAGTTGATAAAAACATTTTTGCCGATGTGAATGTTCTTACCACATTCCGTATAAAAAGGAGGGAACATTGCGAAGGTTTCGTCCAAGGGCTTCCCTGTGATTTGGGACATGATCTCCCGCACTTCCTCCGGAGAATGATAAGATCCGTTGAGTTTTGCTGTTAAACCCAACGCTTCCTGGGCCAGTACATGCATACATTGGTGTGCCTCGCTGCCCGCTTTTGCTGTTTCTCCGCGATCCATAGATGCAAAAAATGCCTCCAGTTCCATAATACGGTTCCTCCTCAACGATAGGATTTTTCAAAAATGCCGGCGCAGTCTTCGTCCGTCATTTCACAGGGATTGGCAAGGAAAAGACCCCCTTGCATGGAGCGGGCGCCTTTCGCCAATGTCATGAATTCATCGGTTGTAAAACCGTAATCGCTCATTTTTAGATCGTCGACTCCGCAGTCTTTTTGCAGATTCATAAGAGCAGTGATAAAATCTTCCGCTCGGTCGGCATGATCCATCCCCATGGCCCTTGCCATTTTAATGAACTGTTCGTCGCAGGCATGGCGTTGAATAAAAAATTCCGCGAAAGCCTTGGAAATCATAATAAGTCCCGCACCGTGAGGCAGATTGTGATGATAGGCGCTCATGGAATGCTCCATGCTGTGCTGCGCCGTTGTAGACGTGAGCTGCATGGTGATTCCCGCCATGGTACTACCGTAAGCGACGTGTTCTCTGGCTTCGATATCGTTTCCGTCTTTGACAGCCCGCGGTAAATATTTGGCGATATGCTCAATGGCGGACAAAGCAATGGTCTCGCTTAAAATATTGACACCTTTGGACATCATGACTTCGGTATTGTGGAACAAAGCGTCAAACCCTTGGTAGGCAGTATATTTTGACGGTACGGTTTTCATCAGTTCAGGATCGACAATGGCCAAAACCGGGGTAAGCATGGGATCGCCAAAACCGATTTTTTCTTTTGTTTCCAGATTGGATATGACGCCCCAGCAGTTGATTTCCGAACCTGTGCCTGCAGTGGTGGTGATGGTTACAATGGGCAGTCCCTTATGGTGCAAAGGCATCCCTTTCCCGGTACCGCCTTGTACGTAGTCCCAGAGGTCGCCTTCATTGGTGGCCATGGCAGAGATGGCTACGGATGCATCCAATACGGCGCCGCCGCCCAAAGCGACGATGAAATCACAGTGATTTTCTTTGGCAAAGGCGGCTCCCTCCATCACGGCTTCTTTCAAAGGATTTTCCATAATCCCTGCCCAGACCGCGGTTTTTACACCGGCGTTATGAAGTTGTTCCAGTGTTCTGTCCAGATAGCCATTTTCTTTGGTTGATTTTCCGTTGGAGATCAGCACCATTGCCTATTTCCCCGGCATCGGTTGATTCCCTAGTTCATTTAGTTTGCCCCTGCCGAAAAGAATACGGGTGGGATTGTTGAAATCAAAATACATGTTCATAAAAATACCTCCTAGAATGGTGATTTATGTTCGTTCTCGTTTCATTGTGTAGATCAGATAGTCAAGACAATCGAGCCGCTGCTGGCTTACGTGGAGTTGATCCAGTAAAGAGGCTCGATGGAGGGAAAGAAGCCGAAGGACCTCCTTTTGGCGGCCTTCTTTTCGCAGTTTGAAAAAGGTTTCGACGGTCCTTCCATCACAGCCCGCGTCTTTTAAGTTTTGAAAAAGCTGATCCTCTTTCGATGGTCCGTTCACTTGACCACCTCCTGTAGTTCTATTATAGGTTTCCCGTTGAAAAATAGCAAATACTTAATTTGTAACGTATGATTTGCTTTACAGGCAAATCATAATGGGATATAATTGAATCCAAGGAGGGATCATTGATGGAAATTCGAGTGCTTCGTTATTTTTTAGCCATCGCCAGAGAGGGTAGTATCACCAATGCAGCAAATTCCTTGCATGTCACTGCCCCTACGCTTTCTCGGCAGATCAAAGATTTAGAGGAGGAGTTGGGACAAAAGCTCTTTATTCGTCGAAGTCACCATATGGCTCTGACAGCGGAAGGGATGATTTTGCGAAAACGAGCCGAAGAAATTATTTCCATGGTGGATAAGACCGAGGCGGAGTTCCTTTCCATGGAAAACATGGTCAGTGGCGATATCTATATCGGCAGCGGGGAAACAGAGGCCATCAAATTAATCGCTCAAATTGCCAAGGAATTGAGGGAGGTCTATCCGGGGATTCGCTACCATTTGCATAGTGGCAATGCTCAAGATGTGACGGAACGATTGGACAAAGGTCTTTTGGATTTCGGCATTTTGATCCAGCCTGCGGATCTTTCCAAATATGATTATCTCGACCTTCCGGCTAAGGACCGCTGGGGAGTGGCGATGCGGCGGGACAGTCCTTTGGCCCAAAAAGATTCCATTTGTAAAGAGGATCTGCTCGATCTTCCTTTGCTCTGTTCCCGCCAGGCAGTGGAAAGGGGTGTCGGTGCTAACGAGTTTTGCCAATGGTTTGGCGATGATTTTGAAAAGCTAAACATTGTAACCACATTTAACCTGGTCTATAATGCAGCCATTATGGTGGAAGCGGGAGTGGGGTATGCTATTACCATTGATAAGCTGGTGAATACCGCGGAACACAGCAGCCTTTGTTTTCGGCCGTTAACCCCACGATTGGAGTCGGGCTTAAATATCGTTTGGAAAAAGTATCAGGTATTTTCTACCGCTGCTGAGCTTTTTCTGGAGAGATTGAAAGAAACTTTCGATTAAAAATAAGAATCAGATGTTTGGTATTATTTTCAAAATTGTGTGGCCTTGGCACTTAGATTAAGATTCCCCTAATCATGATTTTTGAATGACGCAAAACTCTGCCATTTTCTGTGATATCAGACGAAAACAATCAAAAAACGTCCTTCCCCAAAAAAGGAGAGGACGTTTTTTATGTGTTATATCAGTCTGATTGGTTATGCTTATGATTCCGTTTCCCCAATGGAGTAGACATTACAATCGGAATAAGTGACATATTGCGTTTCGATGCTGACGCTACTTCCCTTGGAAAATTGTTTGCTGCCGTTGATAAAATAGCCTTTTTCTGTGATGGTTCCTTCGGCCTCCACTGTGAGATAGACAAAATAACGGTTTTCCACGGGAAGATATTGTTTATTTCCGTCGTGAGTATCCACCGTTTCATAGGCCTGTTCTGTACGGATATCGGTTATGGTGCCGATTTTATCACCGTGGACTTCATAAACAGCGTCGCCAACGTGAAGCGCGTCGACGGTAAACTGCCGTGTACTGCCGGTCTTGATGACCATATTCAGGGTCGTATCGCCGCTGGAAACAACGGTTCCGTTGGCTTTTCCCGGTCCGAATTTATAAATGCAGCCGACCACCGCCACGATCAGTACGACAATGACAATGAGATCCAATACGCTGATTTTCCCGAATAATTTCCCTTTTTTATCTATCACCATGTTATTTTTCCTCCAAAATGACGCAATAGCCGCTGCCTGCGAAATTGTTGGAACGCAAACTTAGTTCCGTTCCAACCATAATATCATTCCCCGATACCGAGGTGTTTCTGTCGCTGATTTCCGCCTGTGCTTCCACGGTGATGCGGGCGTTTTGTGTGCCCTCTACATCGACCTCTCTGTTCGTGTTTGTGTTTGGATCATAGACGATAGCAGTGGCAGTGACCAATTCCGCATCGACGACCGTACCTAAATAACCGCCAACTTTGGCATCGTAGACTTCGTCACCTTCTGCAATCCCTTCGAGATAATTAGCGGGAACATTGCTGATCTCTACAGTGAAATGAACCGTGTCACCGCTGCTGCTGCCGGCCCCATCACTGTCAGTAGCGAAAAACTTGACTGCCACTACTACGATGGCAATGATCACTAAAATGATGACTACATCCAAAGCGCCGAATTTTCTTTTTCTTCCCATAAGTTACTCTCCTTTTTGAGCCAAACGGCGGTAAATGGATTCGATCTGTCGGGCCATTACTTCGCCGGTAAAGCGTTGTTCAAATATTTTGGTGCAGTTTGCCGCCATGGTTCGATAGAGGGATTCGTCGTTTTTACACCGCAGAATCGCCCGGGCAATGGCTTCACCGTCTTTTTCTGGGAATAAGACTCCATTGACACCGTCTTCGATCACATAAGGGTTGCCGCCCACACGGCTGACAGCGGCGGGAATTCCTAAGCTCATCCCTTCCAGCAAAGACATGGAGGTCGCTTCCACATAGGAGGCGTTGAGTTGAAGATTCATGATATTTTCGATTTCCCAAATGTTTTTAAGGAATCCTGTGAATATCACATTGGTAAGATTCTTGGCCTTAGCTTCCGCTTGTAGTAATTCCTTAATGCTGCCAGTGCCCGCAATGACGATAATGACGTTTTCTCCCTGTTGCTTTAAGAGATTGGCGGCTTCCAATACCTCACGGTGTCCCTTGGCTTCTTCCAACCGGGCAATAATCGCGCAGACAAAGGCATGTTCCTCGATACCGTATTTTTTTCGTACTGCTCTTTTTTCCTCTTCTGTCAATACTGGGGGGTGAGGGATGCCGTTGAATACGATCTCGACTTTGTTGGGATTTGTGCCGATCTCCACGATATTGTCTTTGGCCGCCGGTGATACGGCGATGATGACGTCGCTGTAATGATTATTAATATACCCCAGGATCTGTTTAAAAGGGAATCGTTTTTTATAAGCCGGCTGGTCGGCGATGGTATGGCGGGTATAAACTGACTTGATGCCACAGCGCGTCGCTGCGATGCGCCCCGATAAGGCGCCGTGGCAGTGGACCACGTCGGGCCTTTCTTTTTTTAACAGCGCCATCAAGCCTTTGACATCGTTTTTGTCATAGCTTCTGTCTGCCATTCCGTTGAAGGGAATGACCCGCACGCCCAGCCCTTCAATTTCCGGGATTAGTAAACTTCCCTGAGGAACAATGACGGCTTGATTGAAATCGCTTCGATTGCGGTTTTGCAAATAGCTCAGCAACACTTTTCCCGCACCGCCGATGTTGGTGTCGGATATGATATTGATGCACTTAATCAAAGACTGCTTTCCCCTCTTTCATAACGAGATAGCTGACTGCACCGGTGATCCCCATGGTAATGAAAAATAGGAGGAACACGCGGTAATTGTACCAGACGTAATCGAAAATCCCTTGGAAAAGAAAGGCCGTGATCCCAGCCATCATCGCGATAATAAACCACATGGTTTTCGTTCCCCGAACTTTACGCTGGGCCACATAGGCGATGGATAAAAACGCGAATAGCGCGCAGATCAGAAGGACGAAACCACCGATCCCCGTTTCGCTAAGGGTCTGGAGGTATAAGCTGTGTGCGTGCTGGGCAAATGTACTGTCGTGGGCATAGAGGGGATATACGGTATTAAAGGCGCTTTCTCCCAAACCAATGCCGAGCATCCAATAATGTTCCAGCATACTTACGGTGCCCTGCCAGATACTGAGACGATAGGAGGTGGAATTGTCGGCAAAATTGATGATTGAGGCAAAACGGCTGACAATGCTGGCCGGCATCACAAAGGGTAGGGCCAACAGCGCCGGAATGCACAAGATCATCAGCTGCCGCGCGCCGAACCAGACGAAAATGAATACCGCTACCATGATGGCAAGGTAACAGCCGCGGGAATAAGTCAGCCCAAGATTTAACAGCAACAGCAGCGTGGTGCCGCCGTAGAAAATTTTCATGAGGGGACGTTTGGCGATATAGCACATGACCCCCGCCATGGGAATGGCCATAAGCAGATATTCACCATAAACATTGGGATTATCAAAAGTGGAGTAAACCCGTAGTTGCAAATCTTCAAAAAGCGTAGTATCAGTCCAGGTTGTATCGACGGCGCCGGAAAGATATTGGTAAAGACCAACAAGACCGGCAAAAAATGCGCCGAGACAGAAAAGAAATACCATGGCATGGATTTTTTCTTTGGAGTCCATGAGAAGAATCATCAAGGGATAAGCCGCGATGAACAAACATTCCAGCATGGCGATTCTAATAGAAGAAGACGGCGCAAAGCCGGTGACTGCAAAGAATATTAAGATCACACCAAAGGCTATAAAAAGGATCGCCGCGGTGTCGATGCGAAAGCGGTATTCCACACCACCCATGAGACGCAGTCCGTAACAAAGAATGATGACCCCGATCAGTCCCGCCATGGCCATGGTGGGAAGAAAGGGTGTTAAAAAGACGCAGAGACAGAGCCCCACCGCTGGTTCTGTCATAAGAACAGCGCCTCCTACTGCCAAGGCCAAGATCGCCGCTGCCGGAAGCCAGCCCCATAAATAGGTTGCCGCTGCCAGCAGTAGACCAAAGATACAAGGCCATAGGTAGATCCCTATGCGCCCCTCGGCTTTTGTTTCGAAGGTGTGTCCTGTCAGAAACCGTAAAATACCGCTGTTGCTGAGAGCGTTGCCCAAAGTTGCTGGGATTAGCATGAGAATGAGCCCGAAAATTAAAACCGCACCGCCGATAACAGTATTCAGCCGAAAAAATAGCCCTAGAGAAAAAGCTGCCAAAAAACTGCCGATGGCTGCCAAGGGAATTTCTTCCCAGTGGCGGCACCAATGACCAATGCTTGCGACAAAGCTGCTGTTCGCTGCCAAACCGCCGAACTTTTTTCCGAACCACGGAAAAATGCTCCAAATTTTTTGGAGAAGCCGCCCGAAAAGGCTCTTGTCCGCGGCATAAAAAATCTTTTCATCAGCCAACGTCGAGGCGATGAAGCTGTGATCCAACAAACGGCGCACCCAACGGGCGAATGCGGAAATTGCCTTGCCTGAAACGCTGAAGGAACCGTAATATGCAATTTGATTCCAAATTTTTTGTATTTGCGCTACCATTATAATTTCCTCTGACTTAATGCAATAAGATATTGACCGTAATCGGTGGCTTTCATCTTTTCGCCTACCGCAGCCAGTTCTTCGGTGGATAGGAAGCCTTCCCGCCATCCGATCTCTTCAATACAGGCTACCATGAAACCGTTTTCTTTTTGAAGGTTGCGAATCACTGTGGCGGCTTCTAGTAGGCTTTCGGCATTTCCCGCGTCGAGCCATTGAAATTCCGGCCCCAATGGAACAACGTGAAGTTGTTCTTGTTCCAAATAGACGTTATTCACCGAGGTGATTTCCAGTTCCCCTCGGGCTGAAGGCGTAACGGTTTTTGCGATTTCTATGACTCGATTGTCATAAAAGTAAAGACCTGGAACAATATAGTTCGATTTGGGGTGAGCCGGCTTCTCCTCAATGGAGATTGCTTTGCCTTCGGCATCGAATTCCACAACACCGAAGGGGCGGGGGTCGTCCACATAATAACCAAATACCGTAGCCCCGTCGTTTTCTTTTGCGTGGAGAAGTTTTTGTTTCAAGGTGTCGTCTCGACCGTAAAAGATATTATCTCCCAATGCTAAGCAAACACTGTCATTGCCGATGAATTCTTCGCCTACCATAAAAGCGTCGGCAATGCCGCGGGGGATCTCCTGTACCTTATATCGGATTTTCACACCGCATTGAGCGCCGTCTCCCAACAAATCGGAAAAGGTGGATTCTTCCCCGGGGGGGACGATGATCAAGATATCCCGGATTCCGGCTTCTAACAGAACGGCTAGGGGATAATATATCAGCGGTTTATCATAAATTGGCAGCAAGGGCTTGGGGACCGGCTTGGTGATGGGATAAAGCCGAGTGCCTCGACCTGCGGCCAGAACAATACCTTTCATGCTTCTTTCCTTTCTCAGAATCCTTGAGGATTGTTTTTTTGCCAATTCCAAGCATCTCTACACATTGCTTCTAAAGAACGCTCTGCCTTCCAGTGGAGCATCTTTTGAGCCAAAGTAGGATCAGCATAACATTCCGCGATATCTCCTTGGCGGCGGTCGGTGATGACATAGGGAATGGTGACATGGTTGGCTTTTTCAAAAGCTTTGACAATATCCAGTACGCTGTAACCGACGCCGGTACCCAGATTGAAAATGGAGGTGCCTTTGTTTTCCTCTGCGTATTCAATGGCTTTCAAGTGGCCGGCAGCCAAATCCATGACGTGGATATAATCGCGCACGCCGGTACCGTCATGGGTGGGATAATCGTTGCCAAAGACTTGGAGTTGTTTTAATTTTCCTATGGCCACCTGGGCGATGTAGGGCAGCAGGTTGCTGGGGATGCCGTTGGGATCTTCCCCGATGCGGCCGCTTTCATGGGCGCCGATAGGGTTGAAATAACGCAACAAAATGACGCTGAGCTCCGGATCGGCAGTTGCTGCGTCAGTGAGGATCTGTTCCGTCATCAATTTGGTCCAACCATAGGGGTTGGTGCAGCCTGTGGCCATCGTTTCGTCAATGGGAACTTTTTCCGGCACACCGTAAACCGTAGCCGAAGAACTGAAAACGATTTTTTTTACGTTGTGATCCTCCATGACTTCCATCAAGGTTAGGGTGACGTCCAAATTATTTCGGTAATATTTCAACGGTACTTCGCAAGATTCGCCCACAGCCTTGAGGCCTGCAAAATGAACCACCGATTCGATGTTTTCTTTTTGGAACAACTCGTCCAATGCTCTTTTGTCAGCAACGTCGATGGCGTAAAGCGGCACCTTTTTTCCGGCAATTTCTTCGACCCGTTTTACGGCTTCCGGTTTGCTGTTGCAGAAATTATCGGCAACCACGACATCATATCCCGCGTTGAGAAATGTAACGCAGGTATGGCTTCCGATATAGCCGGCGCCGCCGGTCAATAAAATACTCATAATGAAACTTCCTTTCGAGTATAAATAAATCCGTCCTAAATTTTAATACGTTTTTTTTGGGAGTTCGTTCCCATGGTTGTAACATGAATTTCCAATTGTGATGCTTTGGGAATTTCTATCATATCTTTCCATCGTTGGGAAATTCGCATGTCCTGTTATATTTTGCAATAAATTTATGAAAGAAAAGACAAAGTTATCAAAAGTTTACCTCTGTTCTGTGATGATTGTGTGAATCATGAACCGTTAAAGTGAAAATTTCGACCTGATCGCCGTGATTTCCTGCATAGTTTGATAGTTTCTCCATATTTTTCACAGGCTTTGCAAATTTACTTTATCCATCTTTGATTGTTGCGGTTTTTCTTTTGATAAAATCACATCATGTTCACGATCTCGACACGAGGGAAGAGGATGATGGTAAAAACAGCAGTTCGGCCCGGGAGGATATTTACATGAAGAAATTGACAGTATTGCTATTGATGTTATTGGCGATCATGCTCATGCTCGTCTCTTGCGGAAAAGAACAAAGTTCTCTGGGACAGATCGAAGAGATCAACGAAAGCTCCATTGTCGTCGCACTGGGGACGGCAAAGGAGGATGCCATGGCTGGCGGTGAGAATGCGCTGTCAGAATCTCCGGAAAACGATAGCGATCAAGGCGAGAATCTATCGTCTGAGGGAACGCCGCCGAAAAACGGTGGTGCGGAGCAGGGGAGTGATCCCCCCTCCATGCTGGATTTCACCGGCGAAACAGTGGAGTTGGAGATTACGGGAAATACTGTGATTACCAAAGAAGGCAGCGAGGATTTTTTGGATATCAGCGCACTCAGTGTCGGCAATTTTGTCAGCCTCACCTATGAAGGACATGAGGCGAAAACCGTTATTCTTCAGGAAGCAGGCGGGGGGGTTGCAGAGAATTCGTCTGTCGGTTCCATCGAATTGACTGCTGTTGAAACCATAGACGGTACCGATGAAATCCTCGATGGCGAGACCGTGGCGGCGGAGGAAGAAAACCTCAGTTCCGTATTGGTAAGGAACGGAGGAAATCTCACGGCGAATGGTGCGAGGTTGACGAAACGCGGCGATACTTCCAGTGAGGATGAAAGTAACTTTTACGGTCTGAATGCGGGATTTGTAGTCTCATCCAATAGCACCGCAGATTTGACCGATGTGACAATTTCTACAGAAGCTGAAGGGGCAAATGCCATATTTGCTACGGGGGAAGGAGCCTCTGTCTCTATTCACGGCATCACCATTCATACTACAGGAAATTCCTCTCGGGGTTTGGATGCAACTTATGGTGGTTCCATTGTGGCAGAAGATGTGGATATCACTACGACCGGTGACCATTGCGCGACGCTGGCCACAGACCGAGGGGAAGGCACTATTAATGTGACCGGCGGTACACTCTCCACAGCGGGAGATGGTTCTCCCTGTATTTATTCTACGGGTGATATCGTGGCAAAAGATATCACCGGTACTGCGACCGGTTCCCAGTCTATGGTTGTGGAAGGGAAAAACTCCATTACCATTGAGCATTGTGATCTTACTGGTGCCGGTCCTAACGGTGTAATGATTTATCAAAGTACCTCCGGTGACGCGGAATTGGGAACCGGTGTTCTCACCGCTGCGGACAGTGCGATTTCCACTATTTCCGATGGCCCCATGTTTTACATTACCAATACGGAAGCAGAGATCCATTTGACCAATGTGGAACTAAATTTTGATTCCAATATTCTTGTGGATGTCGCGGGGAACAATACCAACAACTGGGGAATTCCCGGGGCCAATGGCGGTAATTTGACCTTTACGGCGAAAAAACAGATTTTGATGGGTGATGTCCTCTGTGATGATATCAGCGCCGTAGCATTGGATCTCTCGGAGGGATCGACATTTACTGGCGCTGTTGATGCCGACAATAGCGGAACTGTGTCCATTGCATTGTCGTCCGATTCGGTCTGGGAAGTAACCGCAGATTCCTATGTCTCTTCTATTACTGACGATGATGAATCCCTTGCCAATATTGTTTCCAATGGTCATACCATCTATTACGATAGCGATAACGAAGCCAATGCATGGCTTAACGGTGCTACCGTAACCTTGGATGGCGGTGGAGCTTTGACGCCTCAGGCCTGAGCGATAGTGATCCACTGTAAGTAAATAAAAAATGTCCGAAGAGAACTTCGGACATTTTTTATTTACTTTGCTGAAAACATAAGGTTAAAACAAGGCCGGTAAGGCAAAAAACTGCTGCTGTCCAGTAGGAATGCTGAAGGGCCAAAATGTAAGCAGCCTTTTCCGGTGTTGTCAATGAAATTGTTGCGAACCGCATGGCGAAAAAGGAACTGAAAAACGCAGTACCCGCCCCATAAGAGAGGTTTCGCATCGTGGCCAAAAAACTGCCGCCGTATCCCTGCTTCTGGGATGGGATCCCCGCCAGTACCGTGCTATTGTTAGGAGAACCGAAACTTCCGACGCCCAAACCAAATCCGGCGAGACAAAGCACCAATACCCAAAGGGGAGTATTGGCGGAGAAAAATCCCATGGCGCCCAAGGATAACGCCATCAAAAGAAAAGACACAGTAAGGATCGGACGGGAACCCAAGCGATCGGACATGGTGCCTGCCATAGGGGCGATGACTACCATGACCAGGGGATGTACCGTCATGATCAAACCGGAAAAAGCAGTGGAAAGAGACTTGACTTCTTCCAGATAAAAGGGAAGTAAAAAGGCTACCGCCATTTGGGGTAAGTAACAGAATACGCCGATGATGTTCCCCATGGTGAAGTCACGGATAGAAAATAGGGGAATGTCAAGAAAGGGCTCTTTGCAGTGGTTCTCCCAAAAAATTAATAAAACTAGTAACAATACAGTGCCGACTCCTAGCCATATGCCAAACCCTTTATAATTGTTAATGGCCAGAAGCGCCGTGGCAGCCGCCGCCGCAAAAAGTAGGATTCCCGGCAGATCAAACCCTTTGGTCTCGTTACTTTTTTGCTGTGGCGCCAAAAAGAAAATACCCAACAAAGCACCGAGAATTCCCACTGGAACATTGATAAAGAAAATCCATTGCCAGGAAAATGATTGTAGCAATAGCCCGCCAATGGATGCCCCGCTAAGATTGCCCACGCCGACAACAGCGCCGACCATGCCAACGGCTTTCCCTTTTTCTTCTTTGGGAAATGCATTGGAAACAAGGCCGAGCCCTGTTGCCATGAGAATGCTGCCGCCGATGGCCTGCAATATTCTGGCCCCTATCAGCATGGGAAAACTGTAACTGAGACCGCAGACCAGGGAGCCCAGGGCAAAGACAGCAAACCCTATGACATAAAGACGGTGAGAACCGATTTTATCTCCTAATTTGCCGAAAAAGAGCATCGTTGCCGTAACGACCAGCATATAAGCGGTGACAACCCATTGAACCTCTGCCATGGAAATAGAAAAGGCCGCGGCGATGGTAGGGTTCGCAATATTGACAATACTCCCGTTTAGAGTGCTCATAAATACGCCGATGGAAACGACCGCGAGCACTCTCCATTTTTGTTCAATCACAATTGATTACCTTCATTATCATATTGTCTTAAACAGAACTATGTGATCTTTTATGCCTAAAAGAAGGATTGGTTTAATTTCGTCAGTTTATCATAGTTGGGGCGCAGATGCAACAAAAACGCATTTTCCGCATATACTGTCACGGTACGAAAAATTAGGCATAATTTGTAAAAAATTCTTGATAGAGGTGATTTTATGTGCGGTATCGGAGGATATGTTTCCTTCTGTCAGGCAGTGCAGGCGCCCCAATATTATAAAGCAATGGAAGATACCATGGTCCGTCGCGGGCCGGATCAGGCGGGCCGCTGGGGTGATGACCATTGCGTATTATTGCATCGACGCTTGGCGGTCATTGACCCGGAAGGCGGCAGGCAGCCCATGGAGTTGATGTGGCAGGGCCGTCTCCTTATTATGGTTTATAACGGGGAATTGTATAATACCGAGGAAATTCGTGAACGTCTGATGAAATTGCACCATAAATTTTTCGGTCATTCCGATACCGAAGTTTTGCTTCATGCTTTTGCGCAATGGGGAGAAGGCGCTTTGGAGTTATGTAACGGTATCTTTTCTTTTGCTGTGTGGGAACCGGGGAAAAAACAGTTATTTTTGGCGCGGGATCCCATGGGGGTAAAACCGCTTTTTTATGCCCATTGCAACGGCGGACTCGTGTTCGGTTCCGAAATTAAAACCGTTTTGGCTCATCCTGAGATAGAAAAGACTTTGGATCTTCAAAGTATTGCTGAAATGGTTATTATGGGGCCGGGACGCACCCCGGGTTGCGGTGTATACCAAGGAATTGAAGAAGTCAAAGCAGGTCATTGTGGTTATTGTGATGAAAAAGGGTTTCATCCTGCCCCTTATTGGCAGCCTCAAGACGCTCCCTTTACGGATCTCCCGGAAGACGCTGCCGCTCACGTGCGCCATTTGGTCATTGATGCCATCAAACGCCAGCTCGTTTCCGACGTGCCTTTGGGAACTTTCCTTTCCGGAGGACTCGATTCCAGCATTATCACAGCCGTAGCGGCCGAGGAGTACGCTGCCAAGGGAAAACGGTTGACCACATTTTCTGTGGCCTATCGAGACAATGAAAAATATTTTCAAAAAAGTCATTTTCAGCCCGACAGTGACGACGAATATATCGATTTGATGGTGAATACCTTCCATACGGATCATCACCGCATTGTTTTGGACACTCCGGAACTGGCCGAAGCTCTGTATGATGCTGCCATGGCACGGGATCTCCCCGGTATGGCTGATGTGGACTCCTCCCTGCTGCTTTTCTGTCATGAGATTAAAAAGCATGTTACCGTTGCCCTCTCCGGGGAATGTGCCGATGAAATTTTTGGCGGTTATCCTTGGTATCGAGATCGCGATATATGTATGTCTGACGGGTTTCCCTGGGCCCAGTCGACAAAATACCGTATGACCTTTTTGCGAGATGAAATTGCCAAAGAACTTGACGGCGATGCTTATGTACGGCAACGATACGAAGAAACCTTGGCTCGGACGTCAAAACTACCGAACCTCGATCCCTTGGAAAGCCGTATGAAAGAAATGACCCGTCTTAACTTGGACTGGTTCATGCAGACGCTGTTGGATCGCAAAGACCGTATGAGCATGTATCATGGACTTGAAGTTCGCGTTCCCTTTTGCGATAAACGCATCGCTCAATATCTTTATACCATGCCCTGGTCCATCAAAGATTATGAACATCGAGAAAAGGGTATTTTGCGTCATGCTATGGAAGGGCTCCTGCCGGAAAAAGTCCTTTGGCGGAAAAAAAGCCCTTATCCAAAGACACACCATCCTGCTTATCTTGCGGCGGTATCCCAGTTGATGGAAGACGTTTTGGCTGATGCCAATGCTCCCATATTTGATATCATAAAACCTGAAGCTCTCCGGGATCTTCTCGATCATGATATGAAATATCCCTGGTATGGGCAACTTATGATGAAAGCCCAGGTCATATCGTTTTTCTTGCAACTTCATTATGTTTTGGTTTCTTCTCGCCATTGATATGATTTTTCAAGGAGCGCGGCGGACTTAAAAGTCTGCCGCGCTCCTCTTTTATGGTGAAATGAGCGATTTTAGTTTGAATTCTAGGCAAAAGTCTGCGTTTTTTTTGATATAATTGATCATGAACGCCGCAATTTTTTAATCAAAAGATCCGTTGACAAATGTGCAAATGCACATTATAATAAGGATATTAAATGTGCATATGCACATAAGGAGGTGCCCAATGCCGCGAAAAACACGCTGTCGCAAAGTCTGCTGCGATTACGGAAATCGTCGTTTTCATACGGAGGATCGTCGAGATACCCAGCATATTACGGTGGAGGAAGTAGAAGCCATGCGTCTTTGCGATATGGAAGGCTTGTCACAAGATCTTGCTGCAGACATGATGGAGGTCTCCCGTGGAACCTTTCAGCGCATCCTTTATGCGGCACGAAAGAAAGTGGCTACGGCGTTGGTGGAAGGCGACGACCTTTTGATTGGCGGCGGTCACTATGAGGTAGCAAGTCCCTGTCATGAAGGGCGCCGTTGCTGTAAAAAATGTAGAAAAAATATGGATCAACCATCTTGATTAACGGAGGAGATTTATTATGAAAATTGCAGTAACATCCGAAGGAAACAAAATTTACCAGCATTTTGGTCATTGTCCCGGTTTTTCCATTTTTGAAGTGGAAGGCCAAGAAATTAAATCGAAAGAATATCTCGCCGCCAATGGGGTGGGACACTCTGCTTTGGCGGTACTACTCGACGGAAATGACGTGGATATTTTGATTTGCGGTGGTCTTGGAGGATGCGCGCGTCAGGCTTTGGGTGATGCCGGAATTAAAATTTTACCCGGTGTCCGTGGCGATGTGGACGCGGCCGTGAAAGCGTACCTTGACGGCACTTTGGAACATGACCCCGATTATACTTGCGATCATCATGGGCATGAACACGGAGAAGGCCATCAATGCGGCCAGCATCACGGGCATGGCGAAGGACACCAATGTGGCCATCACCATGGTGACGGTGAAAAACCGGGGCGTTATCATTTCGTTTTCGGTAAAAATGAATAAATCATCGGTGGTCGTCTCGGCGGCAATTTTGGAGCAAAATGGAAAGATTCTTATTTGTCGTAGAAAGAACGGGGGCAGCTGCGGAAACCTTTGGGAGTTCCCCGGTGGAAAAATAGAACCGGGAGAGACATTGGAGGAATGCCTTGTGCGGGAGTGCCGCGAAGAATTGGGCATTGACATTTCTGTTACTGATCTTTTTGATGAATGCTGTTATCGTTATCCTGAGAGGGAAGTTCATCTCTATTTTTACCGGGGAAAGATTCTAAGGGGAAAACCACATTGTCGGGTTCATCAAAGTTTGGCCTGGGTAGAACCGAAATCATTGACGGGTTATCCCTTTTGTCCCGGGGATGAAGGGGTGATTGCCAAACTTTCCCAAGGAAATTTTTGATGGCTGTTCCATTGAGGCAGGAGCTGAAGGATTAGCAGAGAATAAATTCCATAGATTAAAAGAAATAGAATTGTCGGTCATTTGTTGAAGGATGGCAAAACTGTGGGATGAATTAAAGGAGACGAAAATTCCCTTATGAACTATATCATCATGGATTTGGAATGGAATCAGCCTTTTTCCAAAGAATTATGTTTGACCATGGCATCAGGATTGAAATTTTACGGAGAAATCATTGAAATTGGCGCGGTCAAACTCAATGCGCGGTTTGAGATTGTTGACTTTTTCCGTGAATTCGTCAAACCAAAATATTATAAAAAGCTTCATCCTATGGTGAAAAAGATTACGGCCATTTCCCGCAAAGATTTGGCGGGGGGAATTCCCTTTCCAGAGGCGATTCAGGCTTTTCGTCGCTGGTGCGGTAAGGATTCTACCTTGATGACATGGGGAAATGACGATGTCCCTGTCCTTTGCGATAATTTGGAGTTTTTCGATCTGGACAAATCGTGGGCTGCAGATTGGTATAATTTACAGACGATTTTTGGGCTGCAAACCGGTAACGGTACAGAACAGAAATCCTTGCAATTTGCCATGGAGTATTTCAAAATTCCCTGTGAACGTAGACTTCACGATGCTTTTAATGATGCTTTTTATACTGCCCAAGTTTGCAGTCATCTTGATTTGACAAAGGGGGTTGGCAATTATGACCGTTTTTTGCGCCTTCAAAGGGAACAAGATGTCAGACGGCATTCTGGCGCGGAACCGTATCATTCTTTGATATCTACGGAACGGGGGAGGTATCCATCGAAAAGAGCGGCCTTCGGAGATCGCCGCTTTGCAGCGGTTCATTGTGAGGATTGCGGTATTCATGAAGTTCCTGCCGGCAGTTGGATGCGGCAGAGCAATGAGAAATATATTGCTTTGGCCCACTGTGAGCGACACGGTACCTTTTTGGTGCGGATGAAATTTCGCCGCGTCAAAGGTGGAATGGATGTTCATAAAGTGGTGTGGAGAGCCACGGAAGAAATGATTCAGCTTTACCGAAATCTGGCAGAGAAATCCCGTCAAAGGAAAGAACCTTTCCGTTCTGTCGGTTAATCCTATTTTAATGGGATCTTTTGAAAAATTCCGATTTTGGAGAATAATGCGAAAATCAATCAAACAGTAAATCATAACTCGAGATGATAATTTAAGGAAATAAAAGAGGTCACGCCATTGGTAGCTGCTCATAAAACAGTATCAACCACCAAAACCGAATTAGGGTAGCTGTCATACAGGGCGCGAAAATTTCATAAAGCAACGAAAAGGCGGCGTTTCTCATTCCCTGCATGGGGAAAAAGGAACGCCGCTTTTTTCCTACTCTCATGTTACGCGGTAGGGGGCAAACAGTCCTTGCTTCATAAGGCTTCCGGGGCGCGGATATTTGACATTGCCTCCTCCAAAATACGCTTCTGTTGGGTAACAGGTTCCAGACGCAAACGCAAAAGGGGCAATCATCGAATGCCCCTTTTGCGAACCTGTAGTGATATTTGTTTCGTTGTCATTTGTGCTTTTGCCAATGCGTTTCGGCGGCTGTTTTTTTCTCACGCTGTTTGAAGATCAGCAGGGAGGCAAGCCGCCAGTCGTAGAAGCGACGGGGACTAAATGGTACTTTTTTCTATAAAACGGTGCAGCATAGCCGCATATTCGGAGCGTATACCGTCTATCTGCGGATTAAGCATATTCATGTCATCGCCCTGCATCAACCCGTAACCAACAGCCCACATTACATCGTTTTTTGCCCACTCGGAGACATTGTCGCCGTCTGTAAAGCGGTCAAGACTGCCCGTTACCGTTGTGTCATAGCCCTTGTATGCGGCATAGCGGTAGAAAAACGCAGCAAGTTGTTCCCTCGTTACAGGCGTATCCGGCGCAAAACAGGCGTTTCCATAGCCCAGCGCGATGCCGTTCTCATTGGCCCAAATGATCGCTTCCGTAAACCATGCGCCGCTCTCCACATCGGTAAAGGGGTTCGCGCCGACAGCTTTCGGTTCCCCCTCCATGCGCCAGATCGTCATGACAGCCATAGCGCGGGTGGTTGTTCCGTAAGGGGCAAAGGTGGTGGCGCTTGTACCATTCATCAGGCGGTTGGCAAACAAATACATCACATCGTCGTAAAACCAATCGTTTTCCGAAACGTCAGTAAACGGGTTTTCTACGCCCGGCTGCGGAGTTTGTTCTGTCCACCCGGCATAAACTGTTTTGTTGCTTGTCAGGCGTATTTCTGTGATTTTTTCCGTCAGTTCTGCGTCGGCGTACCAGCCTGTAAAGTCGTAGCCCTCGCGGGTAGGCGTGTAGTCGGACAAGTCAATGGTGGTGCCGGAGATTCTGCGTACTGAATCAATATCGCTGCCGCCGTTTGTGTCAAAGGTCAGCGTGTAGTATGTGTCTTCGCCGCCCGGCTCTTTTTCAAAGATTGCCTTAACGGTCACATTCCCGGCAGGCATGGTAAAGGCGTTATTTTCGATGGTGATGTCGCCGGAAACAACTTCCCATCGTTCAAAGCGATAGCTGCTGTCGGGGGTTGCTGTCAGATTGATGGTCGTTCCCGCCGGAGCAGAGGTTGGGGACGCGGACGCGGTGCCGTGGCCGTCGGTTTCCACGGTCACGGTGTACATGGCTTCACTGTGGAAGTATTTTTCATTGGTAACAAGGTCGGTAATCGTTGTTTCCTCAGCAAACGGCGAACCGTCGATCTGCGCCGCGGCATCTGTGTTTTCGCCTGTCTTCACTCCGATGAGCTCGCCCTCCTTCGGGGAAACGATGACGTTTTCCAAGGCATAAATAGCCTTGCTGCTGCCCGTGGCTGTAACTTTGCTGCCGGAGATGGAGACATCGTCTCCCGCGCGAATACCGTAGCCTCCCGTCGCCGTTACGTCACTTTCGCCGGTGATCTCGATAGATGTGTCTGCCCAAACAGCGGCGTTTGAGGAGGATTCCGCATATGCTTTTACTGTAGAATTGTTGATCTCGATGTCGCCTTCATATGCGTAAAGAGCATGATGCGAATCGTCGTTCGTCGTTGCTGTCACGGTACTGCCGTCGATCCGTATCCCCTGTTTGGCAGAGATCGGTGCATATTGATTTGAAACGAGTTCGAGTTTGGCGCCGTTTATAATGTTGACAGTCTCGTCTTCGTCTTCCACAGTGACGCCGTAATTTGCCTCGGCATAAATGCAGCTTGCGATGGAATTTATGGTTAAGGTAACGCCGTCTATCGTTATTTTCTTTGCCCAGATCCCTTGCTGCCGCATGTCGCCTACTTCAATAATATCCAACGTTCCGCTTCCCTGGAGATAAAGCGCATTTGCTCCCAGGGATATGCCGTATGTATCGGTTATATGGATGGTATTTTTGCCTACGACATTTACCGTCAGATCGACCTCACCATTATTGCCGATATAAATGCCGCTGTTTAATGCTGCGCCGTCGAGCGTCAGCATGCTGCCGTCCCATTTGATGTTGTAGTTTTCCGCAGTCGCGTCCGTGGTCGTTACTGCACCGTCCGCAGTTGTCACGGCGTAGGCCGGGGCGGCCTCAGAGCCCGTCAGCTCCACGCCGCCCACGTAGATGTTGGCGTTGTCAGGCTCTCCCGTACCGGATGCGGTGACGGTGAGATCAACCGATTGGAATGCGCTGGCATAGTCGGTTTTCTTATCGCCGTTGTACTGCTCGCTGAATACGTTCAGGGTATAGCTGCCCTCCGTAAGACCGGTTGGAATGGTAATTTCCAGGCTGCCATCGGTGCTGCCCGGCTGTGTCACCCGCCCGTAATACAGCACCTTGCCATCGGCTTTGTCCGCGACAATGGCTGAGATATATTCATTTGCTCCCGTCTCTGCCCCTGTATAGTTGAGCGCAATGGTATCGCCGGGGCTTCCGCCGGCCACCGTCTCTGTCACCTTAAACTCGCGGCCGCTGTCCAGAAGCGTCAGCTTCCACTCGTTGCCGGTATTATCGCTCACCGCTGCTAACCCTGTGTCCATACCGCTGGCGGACTTGCCGTCCTCGGCGGCGGAGGTAAAGAGAACAGCGCTTGTATCCAAGTTAAAAGCCGGGCGTACCGCCCAGGCATACTTTACACCGGCGGCGTTAACTCTGCCGGAGGAATTGACGATGCCCACAGTGAGAGCACTGTGAGGAGAGCGGAGCCACCACCCGCTCACATTACTGTCATAATAGGCAATACGCGCGTCATTATCTGTAAAGCCGTACGCGCCGTTTTCCGCTTCCTCCGCCGACAGGAAAAATACTTTATCATTGTTCAGGATATTTTCGGAAGCAAAATACCAATTATCTGTACTGCCGGTAAACCCACTATCACTTTTCGTAGTTTCCAAAATCGCATTAAGTTCGGCATCGGAGAAGGCGTCGGCCACGCTGCTTCCTTCAATTCCTGCAAAATCTTTGCACCACGCCTGTGTGTCGCTGCCCTGCCATGCGTACACAATCTGGCAATTTGTATGATCGCCATCATGCTCTTCGCCTTTATAATATATGCCAGAGGCATAATGATAGTACTGCTGAAAGTATATGTCTGTTCCCAGCAGTTCTTCAGACAGCAGGAACAGCCCGTCGTTCCCGGTATTGGTCTGATCGTCCAGCACCCGCCATTGAATAGGATTGCCGTTCCATGTGCCGTAATAGATATAGTCATATCCATTTGTGCTGTCATAGCCGCTGATACTGCCTGTGTCAAGCTGAATCGCCTTGTCGGTATCTGCCGCAAAGGCCGTTGCCGGGATCAGCGCAAGCGCCATGCACAAACTCAGCAGGATCGTCTTCCATCGTTTCTTCATTCTCATGTTGTTTCCTCCTCCTTCACGTTGGTTTCCGCTTGCGTCGGCTTTGCGCCGGAACGCATGTTTTCATTGTGGCATACCCCCAGCAGGGAGCCGGGGCTGACGAAAATAGACGCAGGAACCGCAGTCAATACACCTTGGATCATCGCTGTATCGGCAAGCGTCCTCAATGGTCAACAGGAAGGTGTATGCCGGGTTTTCGATGAGGCCGGTGTAATCCTCCGGATATTCGGGAGCATTCATCCCAATGCATGGGGATATCCAGAGCAGTTCCCTCAATCTCATATCGTTTGACCTTTTCCATTTTCCTCAGCCCCTTTCTTTTCTTTACGGCGCGGGCAAAGCGCTGTGCGGGAATCGTGGACGCACACGCCGCGAACACCCCCCCCCTCTCCGAAAGTGCTGGATGAAAAAAGGCGCGCCGCAGCCGCGGATAAACCGCAGGCGCAGCGCGTCCTTTTACACGCCGTTATGAAGTTGCGCGCAGGAAAAAAGGACAGGCTGATTCTTCCTACCTGTCGCATGATGGGGAATCCATCCCATTGATCAAGGGCATTTTTATCAGTTTCCATCTATCGTCCCTGCTCTCCTTCGGTAAAGTCTGCCGCTGCATTGCATGGGGCTATACTATTACAATTTTATTATACCGAAGGAAAATCGGGATTTCTATTACCCGTTTTGACCCCGAAAATGGGTGATGCCCGCGGGATTCCGCGGGCATTTTTTTATCGCAGTATATCTATCGCAGCATATATTGCTTCAGTTCTTTTCGGGTTTCCACATTCAATTTTTTCATCGCCTCGGAGATGTGGCTTTTGACCGTATTTACCGATATATTCAGGTGTTTTGCGATTTCCTGGGTTGTCCAGCCTCTGGCGGCCAGCATGGCGATGGCAAACTCGGTGGTGGTCAAATCGTCCGCCACATCATGGCCTGTCATGGGGTTATGAACTCTACGCCACCCGGAAGAGAAACGATAGGTAATGTCAATGATCCTCTTAAAATCTTCCGGCCATTTTGGTTTGATCACCGCCTCCAGCATAGCTCCCAAAAGCCCGTGATGTTCTCCGAAGCCCTCGATCAGATCGTCAGGTCGGGCGATCTCCCACGCTGTCAGAAGATGGGCCTCGGCCCGGTCAGGCTGTTTGAGGCTCATGTAGTCCATGACCGCTACCAGGTGCAAGTAGATAGCGGGGATAGGGTAGTTTGCCGCTCCCATGGCAAGGGTGGCTTCTACAATCCCGGCGCTGTGTTCGTATTCCTCTTTCAAATAGAGATAGTGCGCCTGCACATACAGTGCAAACGCCCTGAGTCCTGGCGGTAGCATCGGCAGGAAGCTCTCGACCTCCGGCATTTCCTCCGGCAGCGGCAAATGGAGCAACACCGCCCCCGTCGACGCGATAAAAGCCGATGCCGCCCGAAACTGAGGCGATTGCTCTCCCGCGGCGGCAAGGGAGGCATTTAATTCTCCCAAAGCAGATCTGGCCCGCGGTATCTGTCCGATGGATAGATTGGAATAAGCGTAGATCAGGCAGGCGGAGAGCCGAGCTCCCATGTTGGAGCTGGTGAGATAAGATTCTACTTCTTTCGCCGCCTCCTCCGGTCGACCGCTGAAGTAGTAATATTCTGCCATGGCAATGTCCCGCTGCGGCCCGGCAGCCATTGCTTCCACAGCTTCCCGGCAATGGCCGGGAGCAAATGCCGTATTCATAAGCGGCATCAGATTGGTGTGGTCAAGTAGCCCGCCGGGGGCTGCTTGTACCGAGGCGGGGTTCCCTTGCCGCCGTATCCGGCGCGGGTCACCGGGTTTTTCCGCATCGGTAGGGATCGCCCAGGCTTTTCCGATTCTTTGCACGCCGGGAATACGCCCCTCTGTGCAGTATTGATTGATCCTCCGTTCGGACACGCCCCATTTTTCCGCCGCCTCCCGGAGGGAAAGAAAGCTTTTCATTCTGCCACCGCCTTTATCTCTACGGATTGTTTCCCGTCATCTTTATTATTTATTTATACGTATTATATACGAACTTCCGTAGATTTTCAAACTTCCCGAAAATATTTCTAATACGGTCTTACGAGTGTTGCCTACCCTTTAAGGCGGCCTTTTTTATTGATGGGCGGCATTGGCCTTTTATTTTTTCCATAAAGAACTGTCTCAAACAAAATGAGATAAAAATATTGAGTGGTTGCTTTTCCATGGACTCCTTGGCTTAAGGCAAAATTCCCAGATGCTCCAAAAGAATTTTGGTCCCCAATAAAATTAAAATTATGCCGCCGGCGAATTCCGCCTTCGATTTATAACGGGCACCAAAAAGATTCCCTATTTTTACGCCGATGAGGGAAGTGACAAAGGTGACGCAGCCGATGATGGCAGCGGCAACGAAAATATTGGTTCGCAAAAATGCAAAGGTAATACCAATGGCTAAGGCGTCAATGCTAGTAGCAATGGCCAACACAATCATGGTTCGGAAATCGACGGAATCGTTCGTTTCCTCTTCCTCTTTGCTCCTGGATTCACGAATCATATTGAGACCGATGAGTGCCAAAAGAATAAAGGCGATCCAATGGTCAATGGCGGTAATCTTAGATTGAAACTGCACCCCCAAAAGGTAACCGATCATCGGCATTCCTGCCTGGAATATTCCAAAATATAAGCCGATGATTACAGCGTTTTTTATTTTCAGGCGATCCATGGAAAGCCCTTTGCAAACAGAAACGGCAAATGCATCCATCGCCAAACCGATGGCGATGAAAAACAGTGATATGATACCCAATCAATTTCCCTCCTTGTAATTCCCCCTGGTTCGTCAAACACAAATCAGATGGTACGCTGTGCCTGATTTACCAATCATTTCATTAGATGAAACAAACGATAAAAAAAGACCTATCTGCCCTGTGAATTGCTCAACGGTACGTTGTATCGTCAATACGATTCAAACGGCAGATAAGTCTCGTTGTTTCATACAATGCCAGACGGCTTCGCCGCCAGTATGTTGACATTATCACACTCTGTGCCAACTACTCCCTTATCTCGGATTTATTATAGACAAAAGGCATTTTTTTGTCAATCCCCAAAATAAAAAACGCAACGGTCTCCTTTTGATGGAAAACGCTGCGTTTTGTAATAATTTTAGTGAAACACTTTTTGGGCCACACTCCACACGAGACGGCGAATGCACCGTACATAAGTTTCTCGGGCGTAAAGCCCGATCATTTTTTGCGCATAAGCGTTGGCCTCCATTTGCATTACATTGTAGAAGTTCCCACCCTACCCGTAGCTGTTAGAAGGATCAATCCTATCCTTGCTACTTTGTGTCCCGTTCATGCAATTACCTCGTATTGCTGCTTATGCAGTGGTAACGGGGGTAACACAAGTGCAACCGTTGTTGCAGCAGGTGCATCCGCTATTACAACTGCATCCGTTGTTGCATCCACAACCACCCCAGCCGCATAAGCCACATCCTAAGAAAGTATAGAGGATGGATGCGAGATATTGAAGGGTGTATACATTATAGATGGAGCTCAGTACACAGCTATAGTCTCCGCAACTGAAGCAGCAGTCATTGCAGCTGCCAAGATTTCCGAAGCTGCTGCAGCAGCAACCACATCCGCTGTTGCATCCACATCCACTGTTGCAACAGCATCCGTTATTGCATCCACAGTCACATCCGCAACTGTTTCCGCAACCGCCGCAACAACAGCAGCAGCAATCCGAGGAACGGTAATTTCCGCCTTTTCTACTCATTCAAAAGGGCCTCCTTTGTTTTTTATCATGCTTTAAGATATGTGGGGCTTCGCCCTTTTGTGACAAAAAAACCGGCCACCGCCAAATTTTTCCCAAGTTCTCCTTTGTTTTGTAAAAAGAGGTCTTCGCATTTCTTTTTTTATGGAAATATGGTATGATAATAATAACAAAAGTGTTTTATACGGCTCGCTTTGAAATGTACCCGAAAAATCGAATTGAGATCTCAAGGGAAATCCGATAGGAGGATGGTTATGCTAGAATTGAAGATCGTCACAGGCATGTCCGGTGCCGGGAAAAGTCAGTTTTTACGAATGCTGGAGGATCTGGGATTTTACACGGTGGATCATCTCCCTCTCGATCTGTTGTCAGACTTTATTCGTACGATGAGGGCCGAGAACCGTCAGACTGTGAAAGCCGCTGTCGTGGTGGATGTAAGAGAACGCAACCATTTCGATGTTTTCTTTCATCATCTGGAATCGCTGAGCCCTGAGGAAGTTCATGTGGAGATCATTTTTTTGGAAGCTGAAACAGATGTGTTAATTCGTCGTTTTCGAGAAACTCGTCGTCGGCATCCTTTGGGTAATGAAATTCGCATTTTAGCTGCGGTGGAAGAAGAACGGGAATTAATGGCTCCTATTCGCAAAATTGCTGACCGAAAAATCGATACCACCCATATGCCCGTTCCTCAGCTGCAGGAATTTGTACGTTATCTCTATGGTGACTCCAACGGCCCTCGTTTGATGGTAAACGTGGTGTCTTTCGGTTTTAAATACGGTGTTCCTCGTGATGCTGATTTTATGTTTGACGTGCGTTTTTTGCCAAATCCTTTTTATACTCCTGAATTAAAAGATTTGACAGGGCTTGATAAACCTGTGGCGGATTTTATCATGGAAACAGCACCGGCAGCGGAGTTCCTCGATCGCATCAAAGGGTTGCTGCTTTTTATGATGAAAAATTTTGAATCCCGGGCGCGGGATAACATCGTCATTGCCGTGGGATGTACCGGAGGCCAACATCGCTCCGTATTTTTTGCGGAAAAATTTGGCGAGATTGTCGGTGAGGCGGGATATTGTCATACGGTAACTCATCGTGATATTTGGCGCTCAGGGAGCAATGCGGGGAAAGTATGATGAAAAAGAACAGACATTTTGGTTCTTGGCTGTTTTTGTTTTTATGCGGCGTTGCCTTTCTCTTTGGAGCAGCCTTCAATCTGCTGCGTATTTACAGGGTGCCCTTGCGCCCGTATATTCCGGCGTGGATTGCGGAGTTTATTAATACCTGGGGCTTTTTTTTGATACTTATTGTATTGGGCATTGCTTTTCTATGGTTGGCAAGAGACCGCTATCGGCGTATGATGGGGCTTTTGCGCCGTCGTCGTATTTTGGCGGAACGAACCGCGAAAGAAACAGAAATCCGCAACGGAGTTCGTGTAGCGGCCATTGGTGGTGGAACGGGCCTTTCCACAATTCTACGAGGGTTAAAAACGGTAACTTATAATGCCAGCGCCATTGTGACCGTTACCGATGACGGAGGTAGTTCCGGTCGTATTATCGAAGGCAGTGATGCCTTGCCTCCGGGAGATATTCGCAACTGTTTGGTGGCATTGTCAGCGCGGGAGGGAACGTTGGAGCAGTTATTCAATTATCGTATGGAGAATCCCGCAGAGCTCAAAGGCCACTGCCTTGGCAATATTCTCATCAGCGGCCTTGCGGAAATGAAAGGCGACATGGCTGCTGCTGTGTGGGAAACGGGACGTATCTTAAATATTCGGGGAAAGGTAATTCCCGTTACCATGGATAAAGTAACGCTTTGTGCCGAGATGGAAGATGGTTCCCAATTAAAAGGAGAAACCACATTGGTAGGGGATCATCGCGCCATCCGTGCTGTTTTTTTGGAGCCGAGTGATGTCGCCGTAAATCGCGATGCCATTGATGCCATCATGGAGGCGGAAATCGTTCTTTTGGGCCCTGGCAGCCTATACACCAGTATTTTGCCGAATTTATTGGTGCCCGGTATCGTCGATGCTCTAAAAACGACTGCCGCCCCGGTTTATTATGTGGCCAACATGATGCAACAAGCCGGGGAGACTGAGGGCTACGATCTTTCAGATCACATCGAGGCCATTACTGCTGTATCTGATACACCTTTTTTACGCGGTGTGATCGTGAATACAGCAGAAATATCTGATGAAATGTTGGAAAAGTATGCCCAGATGGGCCTGGAACCGGTGGTGAACGACATGATCGCGGTAAAAAAATATCGCTTAAAAGTCGTGGGGTTGCCCTTGGTGAAGGAAGAAAAAATTGTAAAACACGATGCCGAAGTTCTGGCAAAATTTATTGCTCGGGGGCGGTATTGACGGTACCGCGCCGCATACTGTTTTATTGTAACGTTTGTTGGAAATGGAAGGATCGCGATGTCTTTTTCGTCTCAGACAAAAAACCAAATATCTCAGTTGATCAGCCATAACCATTGTTGCCAAATGGCGGAGTTCTTGGCTTTAACAAAGACCGACGGCGTCATTTCCATCAACAGTTCTGTGGGAGTGACGTTGAAGATCGTTACGGAAAATGTGGCTGTGGCAAAAAAGATCTTCAAACTGACGAAAGAACTTTTTGATCGTCCCGGTGAAGTGACGGTATTCCGTAAAAACCGATTAAAGAAAAATAACGTTTATACGGTTGAAATTCCGCCTCAGCCCGGCGTTGATGAGATTATGATCCATTTGGGTTTGAAAGACCGTGACGGCCGTTGGAACAACCGCTTTCGCGGTAGTTTCCCTAGTGAAGTTCTGCAGAAGGATTGCTGCAAACGGGCTTATCTACGGGGGGCTTTTTTGGGCAGCGGTTCCATGAATAATCCTGAAGGTGCTTATCATCTGGAAATTGTCAGTTCTTATCAGCCCCACGCCGAGGAAATGCGGAAGCTTTTAGAGCATTTTGGTATTCATGCGAAAATTTGTCTTCGGAAAAACAAATATGTTTTATACTTGAAAGATGGCGACCAGATTGTGGAATTTTTGACACACATTGGCGCCCATCAAGCGTTGCTGGCTTTTGAAAATGAACGAATTCGCAAAGATCTGTGCAATAATATCAATCGTCAACGCAATTTTGACATGGCCAATGTAAATAAAACCGTGGCAGCATCGGAGCAACAGCGGCGCGCCATTGAAATCATTGAAGAAAAAATGGGTTTGGATAAACTTCCGAAACATCTGCAGGATGTAGCGGAACTTCGTATGGAGTATCCGGAAATGGGTTTGGCAGAACTGGCGGAAATGGCCGATGAATCCATCAGTAAAAGCGGTATCCGTCATCGTTTGAAAAAGTTACAGTCCATTGCCGATGAACTGCTGGTGAACGCCGGGCAAGAGCCGGTATTTTCTCCCATGGAAAAACATGACACAAAGTGAATGTTTTGGCGCAAAAATTTAATCTGAATTTGTAAAAAAACATAGAAATTTGGGAATTCTATGGTATAATATTTGCAAAGAAAAATAAATTTGTGAGGATATGGGTGACTATGATTGAACAACGATTGAATCTTGAGCAAACTCAAAAGTTGATTGTGACCCAGGAATTGCGGCAAGCAATCACACTTCTTACAATGCCTCTTTTAGAATTACAGCAGTTTATTGAGGAACAGCTGCAAGAAAATCCCGTATTAGAGCAAGAATATGATTGTGGCGATACGCAAAACGAAATGTCGGAACTTAGCAGTGCTCAGGAGAAAGAAATGGACCGGGCGGTTCAGGATTTATTGAACCGGAATCATGAGAATGACGATGGCGGCCAGGAGTATGAAGGGTACGAATGGGAAAAAATTGCTGCTGACTGGCAGGAAAATTTTTATAACAAAGCCCCCGTCCAGGAACAAGTTTCTTTCCACTATGAGCCGGTGGAAATGCAATATTCCAGTTTATACGAATACTTGCAGTTTCAGCTCAATATTATGACCATTTCCGATGAACAAAAACGAATCGGGCGGTTTATCATTGCCAATTTGGGCCGTGACGGTTACTTGCTTCAGACTCCGGAACGGATGGCGGAAAATTTGGGAAATACGGTGGAACAGGTGGAAGAGGTACTCCATCTTATCCGCAGCTTTGATCCTCCCGGGATCGGCGGTGTCAATTTACAGCAATGTTTGCTGCTTCAGTTGGACCCCGCAGAAAAATCCTATGAACCCATGAAGGAGATCATCGAAAATTATCTCGATATGGTGGCCAGCAACCGCCTGCCTTTGATTGCGAAAAAGATGCACCGCTCCGTCGGGGAGATCCAAGGCTTGGTGGATCATATCCGCAGTTTGAATCCGCGTCCTGGTCTTTCCTTTGAAGATGGTGACGTAGTGGAATATATTTATCCCGACGTAGTCATTGAAAAAGTGGATGACGATTATGTCGTTGTCGTCAACGATTCCAGCGTGCCGAAGGTGGGAATCAGCAATTTTTATATGAAACTGATTCGTGACAGCGATTCTTCCAACGAGGAAGTTAAAGAATTTGTAAAGCAGAAACTCAACAGCGCGGCCTGGATTATTAAAGGAATTGAACAGCGTCGTGCTACGATTTACCGAATCGCCGAAGCCGTCATTGATTTGCAAAGGGACTTTTTCGACAAGGGGCCTAATTACTTGGTACCATTGAATTTGAGCACCGTTGCCGAAACAGTGGGGGTTCATGAATCTACAGTGAGCCGCGCCATTAGCAATAAATATGTGCAGACACCCCATGGGTTGTTTCCTTGGAAGTTCTTTTTTGTCAACGGTGTCGGCAGCGGCGGCAGTTTAAAGGCTGCTGTTACCAATGTCAAAGGGATTATGAAAGATCTGATTGATCACGAGGACCCCGCGAATCCATTGAATGATGAAAGCCTTGTGGAATTATTGAAGAAACAGGATATTTTAATTTCCCGCCGCACTGTAGCAAAATACCGTAAAGATCTTGGTATTTTAAGCGCGGGGAAAAGAAAACGTTATTGAGGACCGTGAAAGCCTATGGGAAATTATGATTTTAAACGAATGATAAACGACGTCATTCTGGGAAATGTGGCTTCAGTGAAGAATCATGTCCATGATGCCATTGATAAAGGGATTGACATCATGGAAATTGTCGATTTTGGCTTGTTGAAAGCCATGAACGAAGTGGGAGAGCGTTTTGAAAAGAACGAAATCTATGTAACTGAGCTTCTCGTTTCCGCCAGGGCGGTTCATGCGGGATTGGATGAAATTCGGCCGTTGATGACCGAAAATGAATTGCCCTACGCCGGCAAGATTGTCATCGGAACCGTCGCCGGCGACCTTCATGATATTGGTAAGAACCTGTTGAGTCTGGTGCTTCAGGCCCGGGGGTACGAGGTGATCGACTTGGGAGTCGATGTCCCGGCCAGCGATTTTCTGGATGCTGTAGACCGTTATCATCCCGATGTTCTTTGCCTTTCCGCGTTGCTCACCACAACGGTGCAAGCCATGGAAAAGACCATCGAAGATTTGGGTACTGCTCGCCTTCGCAGCCGTCTCAATATTGTGGTAGGCGGCGCTGCCTTGAATGCGGATCTTGCTTCTGCCATCGGGGCTGACGGTTATGCGGACACTGCTTTAAAAGGAGTGCAGCTTATTGGTGAAATCATTGCCGGAAACCGCAGCATGGCCAATCCCAATCTCTTTTCTGCTGCTTTCCGCGAAGGGGAATTGATGGACATGCGGGATTCCTTCTTCGGACTGACTGGTCTTGATATCGCCTTTGTTGACCGTAATGGAATGCCGGTCGTTTCCCCTGGCGGATTCTTTTCCTGCAGCGGTCGCTGCCTAGAGTTGAAGGAGGCTCTGGAGGATAAACCTTTGGATTCTCCTTTACAAAATATGTTGCTCTCCGGCGATGTTGATCAGGCTTTCGCTTATCGTGGGCGATGTGGCTTGATGGAAATTTCTTATCCTCTTTCTGGGGAGGATGGACAGATTGGCTCTATTCTCTGCGGACACTTTCTGTTGGAAAATGATTTAAAGTATTTGAAAGACCCGCCTTCCGATATTCCTGTATTATCGGCGGAACGATGCGCTGCTCTGTGTTCCTTTATTGGATTTTTCGGACGAAAAATTGTAGATATGGTTGCCGATTCCGTGGCGCTTCAACGGTTGGAAGGACAGCAGGATACTTTTGTAAATTTCATGAAGAAACAGCGTCAGCTAGAAGAAGCCCTGAAAGAAGCGGAACTCAGTGCTTTGCAAAATCAAGTGAACCCTCATTTTCTGTTTAATTCCCTCAATACCATTGCCCGTGTGGCGGTGATCGAGGGAGATAAGTATACCGAGGGACTTATCAGTGCCTTGGCGCGTTTGATGCGTTATAGCCTTTACCAAGTGAGATCCATTGTCACGCTGGAAGAAGAAGTGAAAACCGTCCAAGATTATTTAAAGATTCAGGAAGCTCGTTTTCAGGATCGGATCAGCCACCGTATTGATGTGGAGTCTTCGATTCTCAACGCGAAAATGCCATGTATGATTTTACAGCCGCTGGTAGAAAATGCTTGTCAGCACGGCCTGGAACCCTGCCGCAGAGGGGGTATTGTTTCCATTCAGGGATGGCTTGAAAACGATCAAGTATTTTTAGAAGTTACTGACAATGGTATTGGTATGAGCGAGGAACTTCAGCGAAGTATTTTTAAACTGGAAGATATTCAGTCCACCAAAGGGGGGCAGGTAAGCGGTTTGGGGTTGAATAACGTTTTAAGCCGTTTGCAATTCCACTTTGGCAGTGATTGTGCTTGGGATATTAGCAGCGTCATTAATAAGGGGACGACCTTTCAGCTTTCGTTTCCTTATGTGACTTAACATAGATTTTTATAATGCAAATGTGATTGAAGGATATTTTTGAGGAGTGATACGCATGATCAAAATCATGATTGCTGATGACGAACCATTGCAAAGACAATATCTCAGAACGGTTCTGGAAGATTCTTCTTCCCAATATAAGGTTGTGGCTGAGGCTGCCAATGGGGAAGAAGCAGTTACTTTGGGATTGGAATTAAAGCCTGATATCGTATTCCTTGATATTCGCATGCCGGGATTTGACGGCATTGAGGTTGCCCGTCGCTTGCGGGTAGCGTTGCCTCAGGTAAAAATTGTGATTGTCAGTGCTTATGGAGAATTCCATTACGCCCAGCAGGCTGTGGGTCTAGGCATGGCGGAATACCTGTTGAAACCGGTAGAGAGCGATGAGATCCTTTCCATCACCGAAAAATTATCGGAAACCATTGAAGAGGAACGGGAAAAACAGCGCGAATTAGAAGAAACCAAGGCCACCCTGGCCGATGCCATTCCTTTTATTCGCATTGGTTTTGTGATGGACTTGATCAACGGAAATTTAAGCGATGAAGCGGAAATGAACAATCGTGCCGCTTTCTTTGGCGTAACCAATCCACTGCGCTTGGCTATGAATATTTGGATGGACAATCTTACAGCCCAAAATAATTTCCGTTCCGAATTGGAAAAGCAGATCGTGCAGCGTCAGGTCACGGAAATGATTGAACAAAGTCTCAGTGAATGGCCACAGCATTTCTTTATTTCTTTGGGAAACGGCCAGTTTACCGTATTATTGGCAGCGGAAGATGATGTTGATGACACTCTTTTAAAATCCATGGCAATGTCCTTGGGGGATAAAGTGTGTCGTACCGTTCGGGATAGTACCTCCTGTACCGTTACTGTGGGAGTCGGCCGTGCAGGCCGCGGTCCCAACGGTATTGCCCGGTCCCATCGGGAAGCCGTTGTTGCCAGCGAATATCGCGTCCTTTACGGCGGCGACCAGCCCATTCATGCCGATGATGTTGAAGCCACCAGCGAATATGCCAATGTTTTGAAACAAGGATATGAAAAGAATCTCGTGATGGCCGTATGTATGGGGGATTGGGATCGTACAGTCCGTTCTTTCCTTTCTCTTTGGGCGGAATATATCAGTGACGATGATCAAATTGCCAGGATTCGCCTGAAAATTTCGGAAATCTGCAGCGTTGTGGTACGGGCTTCTGTGGACAGCGGTGTCAATTTTGATAATTTAGAAGAAAGCCGCGTGAATTTGGAACATCAGCTTGCCAAGGAAACCAGTCTCGATATGATGAAAGAGAAAGTGGTGAATTGGCTCAATGAATTGGTAAGTCGTATTCGCACTTCTCGAGAGTTCCGCAATGTAAATCTTATTGATAAAGCGGTACGTTATATGGAAGAAAATTATAACCAGGAAATCGGCCTGGAAGATGTGGCCAAACAAGTCTACTTAAGCACATGCTATTTCAGTCGCTTGTTTAAACAAGTAAAGGGATGGAGTTTCACCGAATATCTCACCCATGTGAGAATGGAAGAAGCCAGGAAGCTTCTGGTAAATACGTCTTATTCCGTGGCGGAAATTGCCATGCGGGTAGGATTCCGCGATGCCCGTTACTTCAGCCAAGTCTTTAAAAAGCATGTGGGTAAAACGCCGGGGACCTATCGCCGTGATGAAGCTAGTCGGATTTTGTCATCCAGAGAATAAATGACATATTTTTCCACAGACAAGGTCTGTAAGAACGCAAGAATTTGAGATAATATATAGAAGGATACTATATTCCAACCATATTTTGACTTCGATAAAAATATAAAAGAATGAGAGGTGCTTTTTTGTGGGGACAAAAGTAGCAATCAATGGTTTTGGCCGCATCGGCCGTTTGGTGTATCGGGCGATGTACGACAACAAGAATCTGGATGTTGTGGCGGTCAATGATTTGACCGATGCCGCCACCAATGCTCATTTGCTGAAATTTGATTCGGTTCATGGCGTTTGGGACATTGATATCACTACCCAAGGGGATGAAATGATCGTTGGTGATCAGAAAGTAAAAGTTTGTGCCGAACGGGATCCTAAAAACCTTCCCTGGAAAGAGCTGGGGGTAGAAATTGTAATCGAAGCCAGCGGCGTCTTCCGCGATGCGGAAAAAGCCAAAGCACATGTTGAAGCCGGTGCCAAAAAAGTGATTATTACCGCTCCCGGAAAGCATGAGGACGGTACCTTTGTCATGGGCGTCAATGAAGAAACCTACGACCCGCAGAAGCATCATATTATTTCCAATGCTTCTTGCACCACCAACTGCTTGGCTCCGGTTGCCAAAGTGATTGACAAGGAATTTGGCATTGTGAAAGGTCTCATGACCACGGTGCATGCCTTCACCAATGACCAGCGTATTTTGGATCAGGCCCATAAAGATTTGAGAAGAGCAAGAACCGCTTCCTCCTCGATCATTCCCACCACCACCGGTGCGGCAAAGGCCGTGGCTCTGGTACTTCCTCAGCTGAAAGGGAAATTGAATGGCTTTGCGATGCGGGTGCCTACTCCTAACGTTTCTGTGGTGGATTTAACCGTAGAATTGGCGAAACCCGCCACTGCCGATGAAATCAATGCGGCTTTGAAAGCCGCGGCGGACGGTGAATTAAAAGGGATTCTCGGTTATACTGATCTGCCTTTGGTTTCTATTGATTATAATCACTGCTCCAATTCTTCTTCGGTTGATGGTGCTTCCACTATGGTAATCGGCGACAATATGGCCAAAATTGTATCATGGTACGATAACGAATGGGGCTATAGCTGCCGCGTTGTGGACCTTGCGGCCTATGTTGTTTCTAAAGGACTGTAAGGAGGACCTCGTTTCATGAAAAAAACCGTAAAAGATTGCGATTTAAAGGGCAAAAGAGTACTTTTGCGGGCTGATTATAATGTTCCTATGGATCAAGAGGGAAATATTACCGAATATATGCGCATTGAGGAAAGCATTCCTACTCTGAAATATATCCTGGGACAAGGAGCTTCCATCATCATCCTTACCCATTTGGGACGTCCCAAAGGCAAACGGGTTCCCTCTATGTCTACACGGCCTTTGGTTAATGCGCTGAAAAAATATCTTGATTGCGATGTCTTTTTTGCAGAAGACCTCCTTTCCGATGAGACAAAGGCTCTTTGTGATGGTTTAAAACCCGGTCAGGTTGTTGTAGGGGAAAATGTTCGTTTTTACCCTGAAGAAGAAGCCAATGACGATGATTTTGCGAAACGCCTGGCAAGTCTTGGCGACGTTTATGTCAATGAAGCTTTTAGCGTAGACCACCGCAGTCATGCCTCCACTGTGGGGATTCCCAAATATCTCCCCGGTTATATGGGATTGTTGTTGGAAAAGGAAATTCATGCATTAAATAAGGTGCTGGAAGATCCGGAGCGGCCTTTGGCCGCCATCATCGGCGGTGCTAAAATCTCCGATAAGATCAAAATTTTATCGAAATTGCTTCCTATTGTCGATAAACTTTTTATCGGCGGCGGCATGGCAAATACATTTCTTGCGGCCCAGGGACATGATATGCAGAGTTCCCTGGTAGAAGAAGATAAAATTGCAATGGCCAAAGAAATTCTTGAAGGGGAATATGCCAAAAAAATTTTTCTTCCCATTGACGTGATGGCGGCGGCGGCTTTTGACAATGCGGCGGAACATAAAGCCGTATCTCTAGACGGCGTCCCCAAAGACTGGCAAGTCTTGGACATCGGCCCTGAGACTATGAGCTTTTTTGAGCAAGAGCTCGTCTCGGTCAAAACGATTTTATGGAACGGTCCTATGGGTGTTTTCGAAATGAGTAATTTTGCTGAAGGCACCAAAGCTGTGGCCAAAGCTGTGGCTGCTTCACCGGCTTACAGTGTTGTAGGCGGTGGCGACTCTTCCGCTGCTATCAGAAGTGTTGGAATGGAAGATGGTATTGACCACATCAGTACCGGCGGCGGCGCTTCTTTGAAATTTCTCGAAGGAAAGGTCCTTCCCGGAATCGCTGCTTGCTGTGATTAAAATAATGTTCATTGACGTATTGGTCGCTTCTGTCCACCGTTGCTGATTGGATGGAAGCGACCAATGTTCCCATGATCATTTCCATGTCCTTCCAAGGGAGTTAAGGGCAAGGCTTGTTGATCGTTGGAGACTTCTGCTATATCAAGCTGTATCATAGGAAAAAGCAAAATGATAAGGCGAAACGAGGTATTTACTATGAAAATCATTGCCGGAAACTGGAAAATGAACGGTACTCCTTCTGCCAATGTAACATTGTTGGAAGCAATAAAAGATACTGTTACGGTGGGAGAAGATAAGGTCATTGTATTTCCGCCCTTTTTGTCCATCGCCGACGCCCAACGCATTTTAAAAGGAACTGGTATTGCCTGGGGGGCACAAAACGTACATCCTGCCGAAAGTGGCGCTTATACCGGTGAGGTTTCCGTTTCAATGTTGAAAGAAACCGGGGCAGAGTACTGTCTTGTGGGGCATTCGGAGCGGAGACAATATTTTGGGGAAAGCGGCCAATTTTTGGGTGATAAAGTCAAAGCTTTGATGGCGGCGGGATTGATCCCCGTATTTTGTATCGGAGAATCTTTGGCCCAGCGGGAACAGGGGATTGTTGGCTCGGTACTAAAAGAACAGATTGCTTCATCCTTGGTGCCTTTGGCCGATACCTTGACCAATGAAAATTTTATCTTGGCCTATGAACCGGTTTGGGCTATTGGTACAGGAAAAACAGCGACGCCCGAGGACGCTAACAATACCATGGCGGAAATCCGCGGGATTTTGACGGAATTGGGATTGCCCCGAGATCTTTATATTCTCTATGGCGGCAGTGCGAAACCGGAGAATGCCAAAGCGTTGTTGTCCAAAGAACATATTGACGGCCTTTTGATTGGCGGCGCTTCCCTAAAAGCCGATTCTTTTGGGGCTATGGTAAATTGGAAAGAGAGGTAACAATGACAGCACCTACCATGCTTTTGATCCTCGATGGTTTCGGTCATAGCGAAACATTGGAAGGTAACGGCGTTGCCCAGGCAAATAAGCCGAACTTTGACCGGCTGTGGCAGCAATACTGCCACGGCTATTTGTCTGCTTCGGGTCTTCGAGTGGGTTTACCCCAGGGGCAAATCGGCAATTCCGAAGTTGGACATATGAATATGGGGGCAGGCCGTGTGGTTTATCAGGATCTCACCCGCATTACCAAAGGCATTGAAGAGGGAGACTTTTTTGAGAATCAAGTGCTGCTTGCAACCATGAATTATGTGAAAAAAGAGAAAAAATCTCTCCACCTTATGGGGCTTTTGTCCGACGGCGGTGTTCATAGTCATATCGATCATGTCATCGCTCTGCTGGAAATGGCGCAACGTCAAGGTGTGGAAAAGGTATACCTCCACGCGTTTCTCGATGGCCGTGACGTACTCCCTACCTCTGCTTTGGAATTCCTCGATCATATGCAAAGTGAAATGACAAAGCGCAATACCGGAAAGATCGCTACGATTATTGGACGGTATTATGCCATGGATCGTGATAAACGGTGGGAACGATTGGAGGTCGCCTACCGCGCTCTGGTATTCCGTGAAGGTGTATTGTCATCAGACTATCATGATGCCATGAAGCAGTCCTACGACAACGGTATTACTGATGAATTTGTAAAACCAATCATCATGGAGGACGGCGCGGGAGTCTCTTCCGGCGATGCCGTGATCTTTTTTAATTTCCGTACGGACCGCGCGAGAGAAATGCTCTGGGCTTTCAAAGATCCCAATTTTGAAGGCTTTGCCCGTGGCGATGTCCCTGAAACGTATTACGTTTGCTTCACTCAGTGCGACGCTTCTTATGATGTACCGGTAGCTTTTCCCAAGGAGGCCATTGTCAATAATTTGGGAACATGGCTTTCAAACCATGGCAAAAAACAGTTGCGCATTGCGGAAACGGAAAAATATGCCCATGTGACTTTTTTCTTTAACAGCCAGGTGGAACCTCCCGAAGAAGGCGAGGAGCGCATTTTGATTCCTTCTCCTAAAGTTGCGTCTTACGATGAAACTCCTGCCATGAGCGCAGAAGGGGTGACTGAAGCTGTTTTAAGTGAAATCGAATCGGAAAAACACGATGTAATTATTTTAAACTTTGCCAACCCCGATATGGTGGGGCATACGGGAAATCTTCCTGCTGTAATTGAAGCCATTGAATATATTGATGGCTGTGTGGGACGAATTGTCGAAGCGGTTTTGGCAAAGGGGGGAGAAGTGTTCCTAACAGCGGATCACGGCAATGCAGAGCGAATGTTTGACGATGACGGCGGCCCTTATACGGCCCATACCAATAATGTGGTTCCCTATATCATGATCAGTCATAAAGAGTATGAAGGACGGGATGACGGCGCTCTCTGTGATATTGCGCCAACTTTACTAATGCTGATGGGCATGGAAGCGCCCCCGGAAATGACAGGGAAACCCATTGTCATGCCGAAAGAATCGTAATACAATATTGATTTTTTTGAAATTCTTTGTTATTTTATTGATAAAAGTGAATTATGGCTTGGAAAAATGGATATGAAATGGAGCCAGGTCAAAAGGGAAGAAATTTAAACGAGGTGGAAAAAATGTCGATTATCGTTGATGTCAATGCCAGAGAGGTTTTGGACTCCCGCGGCAATCCTACAGTGGAAGTAGAAGTCTTTTTAGAAGATGGTACCATGGGCCGTGTCATTATTCCTTCCGGTGCGTCTACCGGCGCTCATGAAGCCGTGGAACTTCGGGACGGCGACAAGGATCGCTATCTTGGCAAAGGCACTTTGAAGGCCGTGACCAATGTGCTGACGGTGATTGCTCCCGCCGTAACGGGCATGAGCGTATTCGAACAGGCACTTTTAGACAAGACTCTCATCGAATTGGACGGAACTCCCAACAAAGGGAAATTGGGCGCCAATGCAATTCTTGGCGTGTCGCTGGCAGCAGCGAAAGCTGCGGCGGAATACGTGGGAATGCCTCTTTACCAATACATTGGCGGCTGCAACGCCAAAGAACTGCCCGTTCCTATGATGAATATTTTAAACGGCGGTAAACATGCCGACAATAATGTGGATATTCAGGAATTTATGATCATGCCGGTAGGAGCAGGCTCCTTTGCAGAAGCCTTGCGTATGGGCGCTGAGATCTATCATAACTTGAAAAAGGTTTTGAAAGAAAAAGGACTCCTGTCCGGTGTCGGCGACGAAGGCGGTTTTGCCCCCAACCTTGAAACTAACGAAGAAGCCCTGGCTGTCATCGTCGAGGCCATTGAAAAAGCAGGTTATGTTCCCGGAAACGATGTCCGTCTCGCGTTGGATGTTGCATCTACGGAAATTTATAAAGATGGTAAATACCATTTGGCCGGAGAAAACGCTGTTAAAACCAGTGAAGAAATGGTAGAATATTATGAATATCTTTGCGGCAAATATCCCATTATTTCCATTGAAGACGGCTTAGCTGAAGATGATTGGGACGGCTGGAAGCTGATGACGGAGAAATTGGGCAAAAAAATCCAGATTGTCGGTGACGACCTTTTTGTTACCAATCCTCAGCGCTTGGCCAAAGGCATTGAAACGAATACCGCCAATGCGATTCTTATCAAAGTAAACCAAATTGGCACCCTTACGGAAACGTTGGATGCCATTGAAATGGCAAAACGCGCAGGCTATACCGCTGTTGTTTCCCATCGTTCCGGTGAAAGCGAAGATTCTACCATCGCCGATCTCGCTGTGGCGGTTAACGCTGGTCAGATCAAGACCGGCGCGCCTTGCCGTACAGATCGCATTGCAAAATATAATCAACTTCTTCGTATCGAAGAAGAACTGGATGACGTTGCACAGTACAGAGGACTTAACGTGTTCTATAATTTGAAATAATTTGAAATCAAAGGTTTGTTTCCGGCGGCAAACATGCCGCCGGAAATATGCGGAAATTGATAAAGAAAAAGAATTTTCCCTCTGCAAAACGACGATTGGAAATATAATTTCAGCATAAGATTTACAAAAAAATGCAAATTTTGGTTGTATTTGCAGCTCTGCTGTGGTAAAATACATCTGTTGTAGTTTAGGAGGTGAACCATGGAAGTTCTCAGAATTATTTTAATGGTGATTGACATTCTCATTTGTTTAGGAGTTATCGCTGCAGTTCTCATGCAATCTAGCCGTAGTGCCGGGATTTCCGGAACTATTGGCGGCGCCTCAGAACAGATTTTTGGTAAAAAGAAAGGGCTCGATGATTTTCTTGCGAAAATCTCCGGGATTCTTACCGCAGCTTTCTTTGTAATTACTTTAATTTTGACGTTGATTTTCTAATTTAATTTTCTTTATAATTATTTTTTAGGAGGTTTTTGAAAGAATGGAAGGCTTTTTCACAACCAGTACCATGGTTTGGATTGCCATCGGTGTCGGTGTGATCGCGCTTTTGTTTGCGTTTTATTTGTCTGCTCGCGTTAAAAAAGAGCAGGTAAATAATGCGAAAATGGAAGAAATTGCAGGTGCGATCCATGAAGGCGCTATGGCGTTCCTCGCCAGAGAGTACAAAGTTTTGGTCATTGTTATTTTGGCCTTGGCCGCATTGCTTGTCGTTGCAGGTTTTGCTACGGGCAACGGTGCGGAAACCCTGAATCCTATGACGGCGATTCCTTATGTCATTGGTGCCCTTTGCTCTGTTTTAGCCGGTAATATCGGTATGCGTATTGCGACGAAGGCCAATGTCAGAACGGCAAACGCTGCGCAGAGAGGTACCAATGCCGCTTTGGGGATTGCTTTTTCCGGCGGTGCTGTTATGGGGATGTCCGTTGTTGGTCTCGGTCTTCTCGGTCTGGGCATTGTTCTTGGTATTTTTTATTTGTTGATGCCCGATCTGGCAGAAGTTACCCGTGCTTCCGTAATTAATGGGTTTGCCTTGGGGGCTTCTTCTGTTGCGCTCTTCGGTCGTGTCGGCGGCGGGATCTATACCAAAGCTGCTGATGTCGGTGCTGACCTCGTGGGTAAGGTCGAAGCAGGCATCCCCGAAGACGACCCTCGTAATCCCGCGGTCATCGCCGATAATGTCGGTGACAATGTTGGGGACGTTGCCGGTATGGGTTCCGACTTATTTGAATCCTATGTTGGTTCCATCATCGCTGCCATCGCCCTCGGTGCAGTGCTTGATTTTACTGTTGGTAATTCTATCATGGGTGTTCTCGTTCCTGTACTTGTAGCTGCTGCTGGCGTGATTGCGTCGATCCTCGGTAGCTTCTGTGTTCGCACCGGGGAAAATGCCAACGCTCAAAAAGCTTTGAACCTTGGTACCAATGTTGCCATGATTTTATCTGTGGTAGGCGCTTTCTTTGCCACCAGACTTCTCCCGGACGTGAATGGTCTTGATATCCCCGTTAGCTTTGCAAACGGTGTATTTATTGCCGTTGTTGCAGGTCTTATTGCTGGTACCATCATTGGGAAATTAACGGAATATTACACTTCCTTTGATTACAGCCCTGTGAAGAAAATCGCGGCGTCCTGTGAAACCGGTACTGCTACCAATATTATTTCCGGTGTTGCTACTGGTATGATTTCCACAGCGTTGCCCATTATCGTGATTATCATTGCCATTCTGGTATCGTATGAATTTGCAAATCTTTACGGCATTGCTTTGGCTGCTGTGGGGATGCTCTCTACCACTGGGATCATCGTTGCTGTTGACGCTTATGGCCCCATTGCTGACAATGCCGGCGGGATTGCTGAAATGTCCGGTCTTGACCCCCATGTCCGTGAAATCACCGATGCTCTGGACTCTGTCGGTAACACTACTGCTGCCATTGGGAAAGGTTTTGCCATCGGTTCTGCGGCTTTGACTGCTTTGTCTTTGTTCGCTTCTTATACCCAAGCGGTTGGTATGGATAGCATTAATATCCTCGATCCGAAAGTTGTTGCTGGTTTGTTCCTCGGCGGTATGCTGCCTTTCCTCTTCTCCGCACTCACCATGAACGCTGTGGGCCGTGCCGCGCAGCAGATGATCGAAGAAGTTCGCCGTCAGTTTAAAACCATCCCCGGCATCTTGGAAGGTACCGGTCGTCCCGATTACGCCACTTGCGTAAGCATCAGTACTTCCGCTGCTTTGAAAGAAATGATTATCCCCGGTCTTTTGGCCGTTGTAGTTCCCCTCGTAGTTGGATTAATTCCTTTCCTCGGTAAAGAAGCTCTGGGTGGTTTGCTTGCAGGTTCCCTTGTTACCGGTTTCCTCCTAGCCGTTATGATGGCCAATGCCGGTGGTGCTTGGGATAATGCAAAGAAATATATTGAAAGTGGCGTTCACGGTGGAAAAGGCTCTGAAGCCCATGCTGCTGCAGTTAACGGCGATACCGTCGGCGATCCTTTCAAAGATACCTCCGGTCCTTCTTTGAACATCCTGATGAAACTTATGACCATTGTCGCCTTGGTTTTTGCTCCTATCTTCTTAGGTTAATAGGATTTTTCCAAGATCGGCTTGTCATAGATTGATCTGAAACAGAAAGAGGCTCCTTCATTGTTGAATGAGGGTGCCTCTTTTCAATATAAAGATACTTTAGTCTCGAATTTCCTTAAAGATTTCATTAGATCTTTGCAAAGGGGTGTGAGGGACTACAATAAATCCTATTCGCTGCTTTTTTTCTCGGGACGGATATGATATAATAAATTAGTTATAGTGATAGGCGGAGAGCCGAAAGGGTAACGGTGTAAAGAAAAATAATTTTCTGTAGCTATGGCCACAGCCACAGTGAAAGCGTGGAGACGATGAAAAAAGTAGATGATAAATTAAAGATGGTTTATTTGGACAACAGTGCTACCACTCCAGTGCGAAAGGAAGTGCGGATTCTGATCCACGATTTGATGGAACAGGGATTCGGCAACCCTTCTTCCCTTTATGATCTTGGCATTGCTTCGGAAAAAATTCTGAAGGAAAGCCGTCGTATCATTGCAAAAACATTAAAAGCCAGAGAAAATGAGATCATTTTCACTTCGTGTGGTTCTGAGAGCAATAATATGGCCATTCGTGGCATTGCCGAAACCTATCGGAAGCGAGGAAAGCACATGATTACCACGGCAGTGGAGCATCCTTCCGTCCTCAGAACTATGGAGGATTTGGAGGATCATGGCTATGAGGTGACTTATATTCCTGTGGATTCCAAGGGTAATCCCGATATGGAAGCTTTTGCCAAATCCTTGCGGAAAGATACCATTTTAGTGGCTATGATGATGGTCAACAACGAAGTGGGCACGATTTTTCCCATCCGAGAAGCGGCAGCGTTAATCCGCGCCCAAAGCCCGGACTGCCATTTCCATGTCGACGGTGTTCAGGCATATGGCCGTTTGGCGGTGGATATAAAAAAACTGGACGTGGATACTTTTGCTTTGAGTGGGCATAAGATCGGTGCGCCCAAAGGCATTGGTGCCCTTTACGTCAAAGAAGGGCTCAGACTTCATCCTCTGATCAGCGGTGGTGGTCAAGAACAAGGGCTCAGAGCTGGTACGGAGAATTATTACTATATCGGCGGTTTGGCTTTGGCCGCGAAACTGATCTTGGAGGATCGTGACAAAAAAAATACTGCCATGGCAGCAATGAAAGATGCCTTATTAAAAGCTCTGGCAAAAGAAGACGTAGAGTTTTCCATCAACGGCAACGGTGATGAAAATGATGTTCCCTATATCCTTAATTTATCCTTTCCCGGGGTCAAATCCGAGGTGCTTCTCCATTATCTGGAAGGGGAGCACATTTATGTCTCTCAAGGTTCCGCTTGCCACTCCCGTACCAAGGGCAGCAGCGAAACTCTGATGGCAATGGGTCGCAATGATGAAGAGCGAGATGCTTCGCTGCGATTTAGCTTTGCCGATGATACTCCCATAGAAGCCATGGGGCGTGTGGCCCGGGCAGTCAAAGCCGGAGTTGAAATGATCGCTTTGATGCGAGGAGGAAAATAATGTATAAATTGCTTTTATTGCGCTACGGTGAACTTGGGCTGAAAGGAAAAAATAAAGGTCAGTTCATCAAACGCTTACAGGATAATATCAAAAAAGCATTGCCTGAAAAGGAAGTGCTCAATACCTGGGGGCGCCTTTGGGTACCTATAGACGGTGACCTGGAGGAAACCCTCGATGCCTTGCAATGTGTCTTTGGCCTATATTCCGTAAGTCCCGTCATAAAATGTAGCAGGGATTATGAGGAAATTGCCGAAGCCGCTAAAAATGTATTGCAGAATGCTCGTCCCCAAGGCGGTACGTTTAAAATTGAAAGCCGTCGTTCCGATAAGACTTTTCCTTTGACCTCTCCGGAACTCAGCGCCAAAATCGGTTGCATGGTTTTGGATCGGATAGGGGAAGAATATACGGTAGATGTGCGTCATCCGGAGCAGCGCATTGATGTGGAAGTCCGTCACGAAGGTGTTTTTGTCTTCGGTCAAACCATACCCATGAGTGGCGGTCTTCCTGTCGGCGCCAGCGGTAAAGCTGTAGTAATGCTTAGCGGTGGGATTGATAGTCCCGTTTGCGCTTATTTGGCAATGAAACGCGGTGTTAAGGTGGAAATGATCCATTTCCACAGTTTCCCTTATACCAGCGAACGGGCCAAGGAAAAGGTGGTCGACCTCGCTACGGTCCTTGCCAAATACTGCGGTAGTTTAAAACTCCATGTGATCCACTTTACCGATATCCAAATGGAGATCAGGAAGACTTGCCGTGAAGATTATACCATTACCATGATGCGTCGTTTTATGTACCGTATCGCTGAACGCATCGCCCGCAACCGTAATTGTCATGCCATTTATACCGGGGAGTCCGTGGGGCAGGTGGCCAGTCAAACGTTGGAAAGTATGGAGGCCATCAACGAAGCCATCCGTATGCCGGTATTGCGCCCGCTCTGCGGGTTCGACAAGGAGAATATCATCGAGATTGCCCAAAAGATTGGTACCTTTGATATCTCTATTCGTCCCTATGAGGATTGCTGCACCATTTTCCTGCCGGAATTTCCTAAGATCCGCCCCAAACTGAAAGAGTGTTTGGAAATGGAAGAAAACATGGAGATCGATGCCTTGATCAATGATGCTCTGGAGAAAAGTTATGTGCTCCACATTAAGAAAGAAGGTCAATGAAATGAAAGACCAAATTCTCGATTTTATGGAACGTGATGATTTTAAACCCATGAAAGCCGAGGATCTTATTGCGGCAATGAAAATAAAAGATGAGGATTTGGAAGAATTCTTCGCCGATCTGCGCCAACTGGAAGAGGATGGTTTGATCATCATGAACCGCAAAAGCCGCTATGGCCTTTGCCGCCACATGAACCTTCTGGCTGGTCATATAGAAGGCAACCCCAAAGGATTCGGGTTTTTCGTTTCCGATCAACAGCCCCGTGCCGACATTTACATCCCCTTTGACGCTTTGAACGGCGCCATGCACCATGACCGCGTTTTGGTCCGCGTTACCAAAGAGCAAAAATATGTCAACGGTCGGGAAGAAGGGGAAGTGGTGCGAGTTTTGGAACATGTAAACCGTCGCGTTGTCGGCACTTACGAAGCTATGGAGAATTATGGCTTTGTGAAACCCGATGAACGCCGCCTCGGACTGGATATTTTTATTCCGGGTAGCCATACCCAGGCCAAAGACGGTGAAATTGTGGTGGTTCGCATCACCAAATGGCCCCGGGGGGGACGGAATCCCGAAGGGGTCATAGAAGAAGTCATCGGCGCCAAAGATGAAAAAGGCGCCGATATGTTAAAGGTCATTCGCAAATACAATCTTCCCGAAGAATTTCCCGAAAAAACCCTTCGCTATGCCGAGGCCGTGGCCAAAATTGAAGAAAAAGATTACCAGGGACGTCGGGATTTGCGGGACCTTCCCATCGTCACCATGGACGGTGCCGATGCCAAAGATTTGGATGATGCTGTCACTCTGGAACGTACCGAAAAGGGTAATTTTCGCTTGGGAGTCCATATCGCCGACGTGGGACATTATGTGACTGCCGGCTCCCTTTTGGATCGCGAAGCTTACCACCGCGGTACCAGCGTGTATTTCCCCGATCGCGTCATTCCCATGCTGCCCCAGGCATTATCCAACGGCATTTGCAGCCTCCACCCCGGGGTGGATCGTTTGACGTTGTCCTGCGAAATGGAAATCGATGCCAAAGGCCGTGTTGTGGATCATGATATTTACGAATCGGTCATCCGATCCAAGGCTCGCATGACCTACGACGATGTGAACCTAATTTTAGAAGGTGATCCTGCTCTTACAGTGGAATATGCCGAATTTAAGGAGATGTTTTTCGCCTTGGATGAATTACGGGAGATCCTCCGTTTGAAACGGGACCGCCGCGGCGCTTTGACCTTCCATTTCCCCGAAGCGAAAGTAATCGTTGATGAAGACGGAGAACCCATTGAGATTCGCAAGCGCGTACAGGGAAGGGCAGAATCTATCATTGAAGAATGTATGATTGCGGCCAACGAAACCGTGGCTTCGGAATACTTCCACCGCGATATTCCCTTTATTTACAGGGTACACGACGTTCCTCCCGATGATAAGATTTTGGAATTGAGAGATACTTTAGGCGCTTTTGGATTCTCCCTTGGAGCCAACATCGCCGATGTGAAACCTCATACGTTTCAAAAACTGTTGAAATCCATTGAAGAGGAACCGGAAGCTTATTTGCTCAATATGGTGATCCTTCGTACTATGAGCCATGCCATTTACGATACGGAGAACCGTGGCCACTTCGGTTTGGCCTCGGATTGTTACTGCCACTTTACCTCTCCCATTCGCCGTTATCCCGACCTCTGTATCCATCGAGTGATCAAAAATATGATACGCGATCCCTTTTGCGGCGAGGAACAGAGTACTCGACTTTGGAAACGTCTCAATGAGGCGGCCAATGAAAGTTCCATTCAGGAACGCAATGCCGAAGACGCGGAACGGGAAGCCACAGAGATTAAAAAAGTTCGCTTTATGGAACGCCATTTGGGAGAAGAATTCGACGGTGTAATCTCCGGTACCACCTCTTTTGGATTTTTTGTGGAACTGGATAATACCGTGAACGGTCTTGTTCATATTTCCACCTTGGAAGATGATTATTACGAATACCATGAAAGAACCCGTACCTTGGAAGGATTAAGGACGCGGCGCTGTTTCCGCCTGGGAGATAAAGTCCATGTGGTATTGAGCCGTGTCAATGTGGACGAACACTTCCTGGATTTTGAATTTCTCGGATTTTGTGATGATGAGGAGAGTCATCGTTCTTCCCGCCGTAGTCGCAGGAAAGCTTTGGCTGCCAAAGACGAGGCGACTGCGGCAAAAAAGAAAAAACAAAGCGAGAAACCTTCCTCGTCAGATCCTTCGCGAAGCAAAAAGAAACGAAACGCTAAAAAGCAAGAAGTGAATCAATCTGCAGAGCAGTCAAAGCGGAAGAAAAAAAGACGCAAAAAATCCAAATCAAGCCAGAAAAAGGAAACGCAGAACCCTGGTGGTCAAAAGAAAAAGAAAGGAGAACGCCATGGCGCAACAAGAGGGGATTAAGATCGCAGCCACCAACCGGCGGGCCAGACATGAATATCATATTCTTGAAACTATGGAAGCGGGCATTGCCCTTACCGGCACTGAGGTGAAATCTCTGCGACAAGGGAAGGCTAATCTCAACGATGCCTTTGCCCGTATCGATCATGAAGAATGTATCATTTATGAAATGCACATCAGCCCCTATGATTTCGGCAACCGATTTAATCCTGACCCCAAGCGTCCCAGAAAATTATTACTGCACAAAAAAGAAATTCGCAAGCTGAAAAGCGAGATTAAGGAACAAGGATTGACGTTGATCCCCTTGAAGATTTATTTTACCAGGGGGTTGGCCAAATTAGAACTGGGTCTGGCCAAAGGGAAAAAACTTTATGATAAACGCCAGGACATGGCAAAGAAAGAAGCGCAGCGCAGTATCGATCGTGCTATGAAAAACTATCGCCGAGGATAAATGTTACCGATGGAATCTAGTTCGGTTTTATTTGGGGGAATAATCATGGCTGATAAGTACAGAATCGGTGAAGTAGCAAAACTATTGGGCGTTACTACTTCCGCCATTCGTTTTTATGAAAAAATGGGAATGGTCAAGCCGGAAAAAAACGTGGAAAACGGCTATCGTTATTATCGCGGAAAAGATGTGAAAAAGTTGCGGAGCATTTTGTGCCATCGCAGTATGGAGATGAGTCTGTCCGTCATTGACCACTTGAAGCATTCCCATGACTTGTCAGAGGTAAAATCTATGATCGAGGAACAGCGAACCAATTCCCTGCGGAAAATCGCGGAAGAAGAAAAGATGATTCGCCTTTACGATTTTTATTGCGCCATCATCGATGAGGTGGTCGATCATTCCAATCGCTTTACCGTGAAGCATCATGAATGTCTTCACCTCTTTGCTTCGGATTTCTATTATCGGCCCAATTCCACCGTCTGTATTGTGGGGCACCCTATAACGACTTTTTATTCTGATGGTTCCTTAGAGGAACACTTGATGGTTTGTGATCGGTTTATCAATATGTTGGATTGTGAGGAAGCGGCGGAGGAGGTTTCGTCGCTGGAACTGTCCTCTTCCCTTTATACCGTTGTCCGGCGGGAGGGGGATATCGACGAAAGGTCTGTTCTGCAAAGTGCTTTCGATGATGCCGTAGCCCAGGGGTACCGCATCAGGCCTCCCTATTATGTCTATTATCTTATCTCTTTGGGAGAGTGGGAGACCCCATGTCGTTTCTACGGAGTCATACTTTCTCTTGATGATACAAAAGAAATATAATAAATGTTTACGGAATCAGGGAAACTTCCCTGATTTTTATTGTTTTCTTGACCTTAAAGCGGGTTGAAGGTTTATAATAAATGCAAAGGAAACTATGAAAAAGGAGGGGGATTATGGAACTATTGGGTCAAATTGTGTTGTATATTATTATGGGATGTTGTGGCGCCGGTGCCATCGCAACGGTAGTAAAAGAAGATTCCGGATTAGCGCAATCTTTCCATGACGGTATTCGCGCCATGGCATCGCTTTTTTTGCCTGTTGTGGGGTTAATGGTCTCAGTTCCTTATTTGGTGATCGGTGTGGAGAATATTTTTGGCGATATCTTTCGTTCTATCGGGGCGGATCCCGCCATTGCGGCAGCAGTCATCATCCCTCCCGATTGCGGCGGGTATGCTCTATTCCTCGCTTTGGCACGCAGTCCTGAAGTAGTGGTCATTGCCGTGATGGTGGCCATTACCACGGCTTCTACCATTGCCTTTAATATCCCCATTGGACTTTCCATTTTAAAAAAAGAAGATCACTCTTATCTGGCTTTGGGGGCGATGAGCGGTTTCCTTTCAATTCCTTTTGCAGTCTTGATTACCTGTACTATTTTGATTATTACCAAACCTGCCATTCGCACGACCTTCACGACGACCGGCGCTGCGGAATATATCCTCCAATTGGACTTCCTCACGGTTTTTTTGAATCTTTTGCCCATTGTCATCTTTTGTGTCCTTTTGGCTCTGGGACTGAAGTTTTTCCCAAAAGCCATGGTCAAAGGGTTTATTATTTTCGGAAAAGTTCTGTTGTCAATTTTAACACTGATCGCGGCAGCTTCGATCATTGAATACTATACCGGCATTTTTTCCAGAATTTTTGGTGGGTGGGGGTTCGATCCTATGCTCGGCGATGAAGAGGAAAGTTTTCGTGCCATCGAGCTACTGGGAACCATCGCCATGATGCTGTCCGGGGCATTCCCCATGGTTTACTTGATCCGAAAATTCTGCGGTAAGGGACTTGCCAAACTCGGCGCTTTGGTAGGCCTAGACGAAGTGGGGAGCGCGGGGCTTTTGGCGGCTATGGCCAATGCGGTGGCTCTGTTTTCCATGGTGAAAGATATGAGCCCCGCCAGTAAGGTCATAGCCATTGCTTTTACGGTTTGCGCGGGCTATGCCTTGGGGGATTGGATTGCCTTTAACGTAAATTTCCAGCCCAATCTCGTCGTTCCCGTATTCATCGGGCAGCTTTGCGGTGGTATGATCGGTATCTTTTTTGCAAAAGTCATCGCAGTTCCGCGGTTAAAGGAACCGGTAGAGAAAAAATAAAGTCGTTTATTGCTTTGTATCTGTAAGACAGTATTGTTTGGATATTGAAGAAACGGTGCGATGTGACCGAGGCGCAGAAAGCCGATAAACAAATGGAATGGATACGGTAGATTAACGCTTGCAAGGCACAGGCAGAGGAGATTGTGAAGTTTGAGCTGATTTATGATTAATACCGAAAACGTCCAGGTAAAAACCTGGGCGTTTCACATTCAGTCGGTAGATTTCTCCATATTTTTTTGCTATACTTTACTCGGCATAAGAGCGAGATAAATTGAAATTTAACTATCTAATCCTCAAAAACCATTGATTTTTCAAGGCTTCACGCCTGTT
>NBJMC04201__coassemble_250_pt1 | contig 59759 bp, 58 predicted proteins | sample NBJMC04201__metabat2_high_PE_023 | metagenome-assembled genome bin NBJMC04201
TGGTCCCAATGTTTACATGTGGCTTTGTTCTTTCGTACTTTTGTTTCGCCATGGTAATTTCCTCCTTAAGGATTCTGACAATCTAATAAATATTTTAAAGTTTAAAATCAACCTTTATATTTTTCAATAATGGTTTCCGCAATGTTTTTGGGAACCTCTTCATAGTGAGCAAACTGCATCACATAGGTGCCGCGTCCCTGGGTTTTGGAACGGAGATCCGTAGCGTAACCGAACATTTCTGACAAGGGAACGAAACCGCGAATGATCTGCATACCATTTAAGGCTTCCATCCCTTCGAGACGACCGCGGCGGCTATTGATATCGCCAATGACGTCACCCATATATTCTTCGGGAACAGTGACCTCCAATTTAAATATAGGTTCCAGTAAAACGGCCTGAGCTTTTGCAGCTGCTTCTTTAAATGCCATAGAACCGGCAATCTTAAAGGCCATTTCCGAAGAGTCAACCTCGTGATAAGAGCCGTCTACAAGAGTAGCTTTAATATCTACCACCGGGAAGCCGGCCAAAGTACCGTTCTCCATTGCTTCTTTAATCCCGGCTTCAATGGGGGGGATGAACTCTTTGGGAACCACACCACCAACGATTTTACTTTCAAATTCAAAGCCTTTCCCGGGTTCTTGAGGTTCAAATTCCACAACGCAGTGACCATACTGCCCATGACCGCCGCTTTGGCGGGCAAATTTGGTGTTTGCTTTGGCAGGTCTGCGGAAAGTTTCGCGATACGCGACCTGGGGTTTCCCCACGTTGGCATCGACCCTGAACTCTCTCAAAAGACGGTCCACAATGATTTCCAGATGCAATTCTCCCATCCCGGAAATAATGGTTTGCCCGGTTTCCGTATCAGTATGAACGCGGAATGTAGGATCTTCTTCAGCCAACTTCTGCAGAGCCAGACTCATTTTTTCCTGGTCCGCAGTGGTTTTGGGCTCGATGGCAATGTCGATGACTGGTTCGGGGAAATCCATGCTTTCCAGAACCACAGGCTGGTCGTAATCACAAAGGGTTTCACCGGTGGTGGTGAATTTCAGACCAACGGCTGCCAAAATATCACCGGCATAACATTCTTCAATATCTTCTCGTTTATCTGCGTGCATTTGCAGCAGACGGCCGACTCTTTCCTTTTTCCCCTTAGTGGAATTGTATACATAGGAACCGCTTTTAAGGCTACCGGAATAAACGCGGAAGAATGTAAGTTTCCCCACATAAGGGTCGCTGACAATTTTAAATGCCAAAGCGCTGAAGGGGCCATTGTCATCGGCTTCCCGGACGCATTCTTCTTCATTGTCGGGGTCGTAACCGCCAATGGGAGGCACATCGATAGGAGAGGGCAAATAATTGACAATGGCATTCAATAAGAGGCGGACACCTTTATTTTTAAACGAAGAACCACAGAGTACTGGAGTCATCTTTACACCAATGGTGGCAGTCCGAATCACATCCATAATTTTTTGCTGTGAGATTTCTTCGCCTTCCAACACCATTTCCATCAGCTCGTCGTCAAAGTCTGCTAACGCTTCCAGCATGACATCACGATACTCGTTGGCTTTATCCACCATATCTTCGGGAATGGGCTGATGTTCCAACTGCTTATCGCCGTCATAGAGGGTAGCGTCCATAGTGACGAGGTCGATAATTCCATTGAAATTCTCTTCAGAACCGATGGGAATTTGGATGGGCACAGGATGGGCGCCAAGACGCTCGCGAATCATTTTTACACCGCGGAAAAAATCCGCGCCCATACGGTCCATTTTATTGATATACGCAATACGAGGGACACCATAGCGGTCGGCCTGGCGCCATACCGTTTCCGACTGGGGTTCTACACCGCCTACGGAACAAAATACGGCAACAGCGCCGTCGAGGACTCTCAGAGAGCGTTCCACTTCAACGGTGAAGTCCACATGGCCGGGTGTGTCAATAATGTTAATACGATGATCTTTCCAGATACAGGTCGTCGCCGCGGAAGTAATAGTAATGCCGCGTTCTTGTTCCTGTACCATGTAGTCCATGGTAGCAGCGCCGTCATGAACTTCTCCGATCCGATGCACCACGCCGGTATAGTAGAGCATACGTTCCGTTGTCGTTGTTTTACCGGCATCAATGTGAGCCATAATACCGATATTTCTTGTTTTTTCGAGGCTATACTGTCTCATTCTAATCCTCCACCTTATGCAATTGCTTTCTTACCATCTGAAATGAGCAAAAGCTTTGTTGGCTTCGGCCATCTTATGAGTATCTTCGCGTTTTTTTACAGATGCTCCAGTATTATTGGCAGCATCCATCAATTCGCCGGCAACTTTTTCCTCCATGGATTTGCCGCCGCGTTTTCTGGCGAACATGACAATCCAGCGGATACCCAAAGTTTGGCGTCTGTCAGCACGGACTTCGATGGGAACCTGATAGTTGGCACCACCAACACGTCTGGCTTTTACTTCCAATACAGGCATAACGTTGTTCATGGCTTCTTCAAAGACTTCGATGGGATCTTTGCCAGTTTTTTCTTTGATGATATCAAAAGCGCCATAAACAATTTTTTCTGCCTGGCCTTTTTTTCCGTCCAGCATAATCTGGTTGATGAATTTACTCAAAACAACGCTGTTATATACGGGATCGGGTAATACGTCGATTCTTTTAATATTACCCCGTCTGGTCATTATGCTTCCTCCTTTGGAATCAATTTCACAATTACTTCTTATCTAATAGAAACTTATTTTGCCGAAGCTTTGGCTTTGGGCCGTTTTGCACCGTATTTGGAACGGGCTTGGCCGCGGTTGGCGACGCCTGCGGTATCCAACGTACCACGAATAATATGGTAGCGAACACCGGGAAGGTCTTTCACCCTGCCGCCACGGATAAGAGTAACGGAGTGTTCCTGAAGATTATGACCGATGCCGGGAATATAAGCAGTAACTTCCATAGAATTACTTAAACGAACACGGGCAACTTTTCTCAAAGCAGAGTTGGGTTTTTTCGGTGTGGTTGTATACACTCTGGTGCAAACACCGCGTTTTTGAGGACAACCTTTCATGGCAGGTGCTGCGGATTTCTTTTCCATAACCTCTCTGCTGTTCCGCACTAACTGGCTGATTGTAGGCAAAATTCCACCTCCTCACACTTGTTTAAAAATTGTATATAATCATTAAATTTAGACAAAAATTTATAAAATCCCCGCTGATGCGGCGCCGACTTTAATGCCGCACAACTCGCCCAGCTGGATCATAGACGCAACGGTCAGCACCTCGACTCCGTTCTCACGACAAAGCGCAAGCAACGGAGCGAGGATATCCGACCGAACATCTTCTGCTATGAGAACCTTCTTACACAGGCCTTTTTCTACCATTCGTATTGTTTGTTTGGTACCGACTACTTTTTCGGCGGCCCGTATTTCGAATTGTTCCACTTGACTCCTCCTAAAATGGCATAGTTATCCTACCATTGAAAAGCCGCGGGGACTATTTTATCACTCCAGAGTATCATTGTCAAGGGTATTTTCAGGAAGATTTTCATCTTCTTGTTCCGGATAAACTACGGCTTCCGGCATAGATTTCGGAGTAATGGATTCTTCTTCCAATCCGGTTAGGCTGACATTGCGGTAGCAGCTCATGCCGGTACCGGCGGGAATCAGTTTCCCAATAATGACGTTTTCTTTCAAGCCAATAAGCGGATCGACTTTTCCCTTGATAGCGGCATCTGTCAGAACTCTCGTGGTTTCTTGGAAAGATGCGGCGGAAAGGAAGGAATCCGTAGCCAAAGCCGCTTTGGTAATGCCCAAAAGCACCGGGGATGCGGTGGCGGGTTCTTTCCCAGCAGCAATGAGGGCTTCGTTTTTCACGTCGAACTCATTGGTATCCACCATGGAACCGGGCAGCATATCGCCGTCACCAGGTTCTTCAATTTTCACCTTCTTCAGCATTTGGCGGATCATGATTTCAATATGCTTGTCGTTGATATCAACCCCTTGGAGGCGATAAACGCTTTGCACTTCTTTCAAAAGATAATCATGAACACCTTTCACGCCTTTGACTTTCAAAACGTCATGGGGATTGATGGAACCTTCGGTAAGGGCATCTCCGGCTTCCACCGTATCGCCGTCTTGGACACGAATCCGAGAGTTAAAAGGCGTAAGATAGGAGGCTTTTTCTTCTCCCTCATCCATGATGACGATTTTGCGCTGGCCTTTAGATTCTTCCATATGAACGACGCCGTCGGCCTCGGAAATAATCCCCTGATATTTCGGTTTTCTGGCTTCAAAAAGTTCTTCTACACGAGGAAGCCCCTGAGTAATATCATCCCCAGCGACACCACCGGTATGGAAGGTACGCATGGTGAGCTGAGTACCGGGTTCCCCAATGGACTGGGCGGCGATGGTGCCGACGGCTTCTCCGATATCCACCATGGAGCCGGTGGCGAGATTACGCCCGTAACATTTCTTGCAGACGCCGTAACGGCTTTTACAGGTCAACACGGAGCGTATGCAAACTTTCCGTTTTTCCTTCGGCAATGTTTCCATATAGGCTTCAATGATGGGAAGATGGGCTTCGGTAATCTCTTCCCCTGCAGGAACAATGATCTCGCCGGTGTGTTCATTGACCAAATCAATGGCGGCAACGCGGCCTTCTACTCGTTCAGCAAGGGGCTCGATATTGGGAATTTCTTCCACCCAAATACCGGTGGAAGCGCCGCAATCTTCTTCTCGGACGATAACTTCCTGAGCGACATCGACCAAACGGCGAGTAAGATAACCGGAATCCGCAGTGCGGAGAGCAGTATCAGCCAGACCTTTTCTGGCGCCGTGGGTAGAAATGAAGAATTCCAAAACATTAAGACCTTCACGGAAATTTGCTTTGATGGGCAAGTCAATAATTTTACCGGAAGGATCGGCCATGAGACCGCGAGTCCCGGCCAACTGACGAATTTGTTGAACATTACCGCGGGCCCCAGAATTGGCCATCATATAAATGGGGTTAAATTTATCAAGATTTCCCATCAGGTGACTGGTAACGTCATCGGTGGCTTTGTTCCAAATTTCAATCACTTTATTGTAACGCTCGTTTTCCGTGACAAGGCCGCGGCGGAACAATTCTTCCACAGAAGCCACATCTTTATCGGCCTGGGACATAATCTCCTTTTTCTGAGGAGGAATTTTGATGTCCTGGAAACCGATGGTAATGCCGGCCTGGGTAGAAGTAGAATACCCCATGGCTTTGATGCCGTCGAGCAATTCTGCCGCCTTGGAAATTCCCATAATACGGTAGCAACGGTCAACAATATCCCCTAAGGTTTTTTTGTCAACTTCACAGTTATAGAATCCCATTTCTCTGGGAATGGGGATATTATAGTTAAATTTCAGACGTCCCACAGTAGTACGGACACGACAATAGTGGCCGTTTTCATGTTTTTCAAATTCCTGACGCTGTTTCTTCACCATCATATAATCCCATTCTTCGGGCTTAATGACTTCGATTTCCGCGTGAAGATCCAAATCGCCGTTTTCATAGGCCATATAAGCTTCGTCATAGCTGCTGAAGCATTTGCCTTCTCCTTTGGCCCCTTCTTTGACAGCAGTAAGATAATAGGAACCCAAGACCATATCCTGGGTAGGAACAGCAACGGGATGGCCGTCTTTGGGGTTTAAAATATTATAAGTAGACAGCATCAAAATACGGGCTTCGGCCTGGGCTTCGGCGGACAAAGGGAGATGGACGGCCATTTGGTCGCCGTCAAAGTCCGCATTATAAGCAGTACAGACCAAAGGATGCAGCTGAATGGCGCGGCCTTCCACCAAGATGGGTTCAAAGGCCTGAATGCCTAAACGATGGAGCGTAGGAGCGCGATTCAAAAGAACAGGATGGTCTTTGATGACATCTTCCAGCACATCCCAGACTTCGGGACGAACCCGCTCTACCATACGTTTAGCGCTTTTAATATTATGGGCCAAGCCATCTTTGACCAGGCGTTTCATCACAAAGGGTTTAAACAATTCCAACGCCATTTCTTTGGGCAAGCCGCACTGATGCATTTTCAGCTCCGGTCCCACCACGATAACAGAACGGCCAGAATAGTCTACGCGTTTTCCCAAAAGATTTTGGCGGAACCGTCCCTGTTTTCCTTTGAGCATATCGCTCAAAGATTTCAAAGGACGATTGCCGGGGCCGGTAACGGGACGCCCTCTGCGTCCATTGTCGATCAGGGCGTCGACGGCTTCCTGAAGCATCCGCTTTTCGTTGCGAACAATAATATCGGGAGCTCCCAAGTCCAAAAGACGTTTTAAGCGGTTATTGCGGTTGATCACCCGCCGATAGAGATCATTCAAATCCGACGTGGCAAAACGGCCGCCGTCTAACTGAACCATGGGCCGGACTTCCGGCGGAATTACCGGCACCACGTCGATGATCATCCATTCCGGCTTATTTCCGGAATGAAGGAAGGCTTCCACCACTTCCAGTCGGCGAATGGCGCGAATGCGGCGCTGACCGCTGACTTCTTTCAATTCAGTACGGAGTTCTTTTGCCAAAGCTTCCAGATCCAGGGAAGCGAGCATTTCCTGTACGGCTTCTGCCCCCATACCGGCACGAAAGCCATCGCCATACTGCTCCCGGGCTTCGCGGTATTCCGATTCGGTTAAAAGAGATTTGGCAACCAAAGGCGTATCGCCGCCGTCCAATACCACATAAGAAACAAAATAAAGAATCTTTTCCAACGCCCTGGGGCTCATATCCAAAATCAATCCCATACGGCTGGGAATCCCCTTGAAGTACCAAATATGAGACACAGGTGCCGCCAATTCAATATGCCCCATGCGTTCCCGGCGCACTTTGGCTCGGGTTACTTCAACGCCGCAGCGGTCGCAGATCACGCCTTTATAGCGCACTCTTTTATATTTCCCGCAATGACATTCCCAGTCCTTGGTGGGTCCGAAGATCCGTTCGCAAAAGAGTCCGTCACGTTCGGGCTTTAAGGTTCGATAATTGATGGTCTCGGGCTTTTTCACTTCGCCGTAGGACCATTCCAAAATTTTTTCTTTGGAAGCGAGACCGATTTTCATGCGGTCAAAATTACTTACATCAATCAAGGATCAACTCTCCCTTCATTGGCCAAATGACTTCGGCATCAAAGGTCATCGTCCATGGCGTCAACCATGTCGAGATCCAAATCGTCGAGATCAAGACTATCATCGTCAATGCCCATCCCTTCCAAAAGGTCAAGGCTGTCGTCGCTGACATCCATTTCATCCAAAGGAATGGTATCGTCAATCATATCGTCATCCAGAGGTTCTTCATAATCGCCAACACTTTCGCCGCTTTTATCCACTACAATGGCGGAATCGGAACGAAGGGAAGGACGGTCGCCCGCTCCCAATTCATCGCCGAAATCGTCACGGTCATGGTCATGAGGAGGAAGATCGAGATCGTCGTCGAGTTCGCGGATTTCGATTTCTTCATCGTCAGCAGAAAGCACTTTCACATCGAGACACAAACTTTGCAACTCTTTGATCAGAACCTTAAAGGATTCAGGCACACCGGGCTCCGGCACGTTTTCCCCTTTGACAATGCTCTCGTAAGTCTTCACGCGACCCACCACATCGTCGGATTTTACAGTGAGAATTTCCTGCAAGGTATAAGCCGCGCCATAAGCTTCCAGAGCCCAAACTTCCATTTCACCAAAGCGCTGACCACCGAATTGGGCTTTCCCGCCCAGAGGCTGCTGGGTGACGAGGGAATAAGGCCCCGTGGAACGAGCGTGAATCTTATCATCAACGAGGTGATGGAGTTTCAACATATACATCACGCCCACGGTGACAGGATTGTCAAAGGGCTGTCCCGTGCGGCCGTCTCTTAAAATACTTTTACCAGTATAGTCCATGCCTGCTTCTTCCAGGGCATTGACAATATCTTCCTCTGTGGCGCCGTCGAACACTGGCGTTGCCACATGAATTCCAAGATTCTTGGCAGCCCAGCCCAGATGGCATTCAAGCACCTGCCCGATATTCATACGAGAAGGAACCCCCAAGGGATTCAATACCACATCCACCGGAGTGCCGTCGGGAAGGAAGGGCATGTTTTCCTCCGGCAAAATGCGGGAAACAACCCCCTTATTCCCATGACGTCCGGCCATTTTGTCGCCAACGGAAATTTTACGCTTCTGGGCCACATAAACGCGAACCAATTTATTGACACCAGGAGGAAGTTCATCACCATTGACCCGGGAAAAGACCCGAATATCTACGACCTTGCCGTTTTCCCCGTGGGGCACTCGCAAAGAGGTATCCCGCACTTCTCGGGCCTTCTCGCCAAAGATGGCGCGAAGAAGCCGCTCTTCCGCCGTGAGTTCCGTTTCTCCTTTGGGGGTAACTTTTCCCACCAAAATATCGCCGGAACGGACTTCGGTACCGATGCGGATAATGCCGGTTGCATCGAGATCTTTCAAAATATCATCGCTGACATTGGGGATATCTCGGGTTATTTCTTCCGGTCCCAATTTGGTATCTCGAGCGTCGCATTCGTATTCTTCAATATGAACAGAGGTGAAATAATCATCTCTGACTAATCGTTCATTCAAAAGGATGGCGTCTTCGTAATTATAGCCTTCCCAGGTCATAAAGGCCACGACCACATTGCGTCCCAAGGCCAATTCGCCGTGGTCCGTCGCGGGGCCGTCGGCCAACACCTGGCCTTTGGCCACCCGCTCGCCTTTATGGACGATGGGGCGCTGGTTGACGCAGGTTCCCTGATTGGAGCGTTTATATTTGGCCAAATGATGACGTTCCGTTTCGCCGTCGTCGCGGCGAACAATGATGGTATCGCCATCGACCCGTTCAATGAGACCGTCGCCTCGGGCGACCTCTACGACGCGGGAATCCACAGCCGTTTTCCGTTCCATGCCGGTGCCCACAAAGGGAGCGTCGGTATTGAGAAGCGGCACTGCCTGGCGCTGCATATTGGCTCCCATCAGGGCACGGTTGGCATCATCATGCTCCAGGAAGGGAATCAAAGCAGCAGCAACAGAAACAACCTGTTTCGGGCTGACGTCCATATAATCCACCCGAGAAGGCGGCATGGTGGTGATATCGCGGCCATAGCGGACATTGACTCGCTTGTTTAAGAAACGTCCCTCCTCATCCAGGGGTTCGTTGGCCTGAGCCACCACATATTTATCTTCTTCGTCGGCGGTGAGATAATCCATGATCTCTGTAACTACGCCGGTCTCTTTGTCTACGCGCCGGTAAGGCGTTTCAATAAAGCCGTACTCGTTGATGCGGGCATAGGTGCTCAAAGACCCGATCAGACCGATATTGGGACCTTCCGGCGTCTCGATGGGGCACATTCTGCCATAGTGAGAATGATGAACGTCGCGAACTTCGAACCCTGCCCGTTCTCGAGAAAGACCGCCGGGGCCCAAGGCCGAAAGACGACGCTTGTGGGTCAATTCCGCCAGAGGATTATTCTGGTCCATAAACTGGGATAACTGAGAAGAACCGAAAAATTCTTTCAGCGCGGCGACCACGGGGCGGATGTTGATCAACAACTGCGGCGTGACGTTTTCCGTATCCTGAATGGTCATACGTTCCTTGACCACCCGCTCCATACGGGAAAGGCCGATACGGAACTGATTCTGGAGCAATTCGCCGACGCAGCGGATGCGACGGTTCCCCAGGTGGTCAATGTCGTCGGCTTCGATGCCGCCGTCCATCAACACAAGAAAAAGCTTCAGCGTTTCAAAGATATCGGGTTTGGTCAAATGCTTGATATAATCGTTGCGGACAGTGTTAATATCGCCGTCATAAGCCACATAGTCCTGGGCTTCGTCACTCCAGACCTTGCCTTCTTCATTGATTCGTTTGAAAACGCCGTGTTTCAGCTTTTTATCTAATTTGTAGCGACCGACGTTCCCCAGATCGTAACGTTTGGGATCAAAGAATAAAGCGTGCAAAAGATTCCGGGCAGAATCCACCGTAGGTGGTTCGCCGGGACGAAGCTTTTTATAAATCTCCAACAAGCTCTCTTCTTCGTTGGTGGTACTGTCTTTTTCCAGTGTGGCAAGAATGTGTTCGTTTTCACCAGTGAGACTGATAATGTCCTCATCGGTGGGGTATCCCAATGCTCGCAATAGCACAGTCGCGGGAAGTTTTCTGGTGCGGTCGATACGTACATAGACCGTACCGGCGGCGTCAGTTTCAAATTCCAGCCAGGCGCCGCGATTGGGAATGATGGTGGAACCGTAAATATCAGCACCGTTGTTGGCGTCTTTGGTATGACTGAAATAGACGCCGGGAGACCGGACCAACTGGCTGACAATGACACGTTCCGCCCCGTTGACAATGAAAGTCCCCTGTTCTGTCATGAGATGAAAATCGCCGAGGAAGACTTCCTGTTCCTTCACTTCGCCGGTTTCCTTATTGATCAGGCGCACTTTCACTTTTAACGGCGCGGCATAAGTCGTATCCCGTTCTTTACACTCTTCAACTTCATACTTTGGTTCTCCCAGGGTGTAATCGATGAATTCCAAAGCCAGATTTCCGGTAAAATCCTGAATGGGGGAAATATCATCGAAAATTGCTTTGAGACCTTCATCCAAGAACCATTGATAGGACCTTTTTTGGATCTCGATCAAGTCAGGCATTTCCTGCACTTCACGGATCCTGGAATAATCTCTGCGTTCCCTTACTCCAAGCCCATCGTTAGTCATCAAATAAACCACTCCTTAAGCTTGACATATTATTCGAAAGGGAGACTCACCGAGGCCTTACCGCAAGCCCCTCGGCCCATCCGCTCATCGTCTTACCGCAAGCCCGAAGAGTTGTCCTTTTCCCCAATTTGTGATATACTTGCGACATCGCAAAAATATCGGGGAGCCAGACTGGACAGCCGCCCAATGAAATCATAAATTTGAAAAGCATCTGAATCGATGCGATAATCACCCTATTTTATAGAATAGGCATTATATAATGATATCACCGCAAGAGTCACTTGTCAATAAAAAAATTTCATAAATAAAGACGATACAGAAACAATTCTCCCGATTTTTCTTACAAAATAAATGAAATGCCGTGAAAATAAATTTTTTTCTACCATATTTATTTTTTTATTTTATCACAATTACCTTAATGATAGCGATAATGATCGCCCCATCATCTCGTAACAATATAAAATCATAAAAAAGATGTTCTCTGGGTTATCATAACCCAAAGAGCATCTTTTTACTAATATTTTACTTTTTTACATTACCGCAAGGACTCTATGCGGTTTCTGCGTTCAATTTCTCTCCTCGTTTGTTCCGCACAGTAATTTCCAATTTTTGCTTGACGCTGTAATTCGCGGATCTGCATCTCTAGATCTGCCGTTTGGATATTTTGCAGTTTCATACGGTCTGCTGTTTGCTGAGTATTTTCCGCAATCTCTGCCAGATAATGGTTCGTTTCCGATATTTTTTCAAAAAGAGCAAATTGATTCCTTTTGACGGCATCCAGTTGGAGCAAAATATCGTCGAGCCTTGCAACTCTCCGTTTCTAAAAGATTGTATGCGCCATCAGGCCCCTCCAGAGCAACGCAACGGCCGGTATCAAAATATTCATAGAGAGAAGCAACCATGGAAAAATTGCGATACTTTGGGTGGATCACATTGAGCGCATAAAATGAATCCAACGTTTCCCTGCTGGCAGCGTTGAGGTTCGCGACTTTCTTCCATTCCGCTTGGAAATAAAGTTTCATCCGATTTTCCTCTGCGACACGAGCTTTTTCCATGTCAATCGCTTGACTGTACTCATTCACTCTTCTTTGACTGTCATGAAAACTTTTTTGCTGTTTCTTTATCTTTTTCACGATAAACACGGCAAATGATATGATAGGAATCAATCCAGTTGCCGTAATAAAACTAAAAGAATCCAAATCCCACCCATAAAATGAAATAAATGCAGAAAAAACAACGCAAGAATAGATAAGCCCCAAACCAAAACATCCATACCAACCGCACCCTATAGGTTCTTCGATATCTTCAATTGGTACGCCCGGTGATTTAATTTTAATAGAATTCCCCAATGAGTCAATTTTCCGCTGCAGATCTTCCATCAATCGTTTCTGCTTGTAGATCTCATTTTCCATGGCCAAAACAATACGCAAATACTCTTTGCATTTCTTAAGATCCATCATCGTTTTCTCCATTGCACGAATATAAATTATATAGATATAAAATAGCCTATACAGTTTATTATATTGTAAACGATATGCCTATATAATTCAAGTATAAATAAATTATGTAGGCGGTTTATGATGGATTATTACAAACTCGGACAACGGATTCGCAAATACAGACGAGCACAAAAACTCTCCCAAGAGCACCTTGCGGAAGCCGTCGGCATCTCCGTGACCCATATGAGCCATATCGAAACGGGCAACACAAAACTCAGCTTGGCGGTATTTGTCAGCATTGCCGAAGCACTGCAGGTTCAAACTGACGAACTCCTTTACGATCACCGCGCCCCACGGACAATCACTACGAATGAGATCGTAAAAACACTGGAAGAAAGCACACCACAACAACTGCGGATCCTGGAAGAGATTATCAAAGCGACCAAAACAGCGCTGGAGAAACATTGGGAACCTTGACCTCAATACGATTTTCTTCTTAAGACACGAGAAAAAAGATAAAAACAAACCAGAGGAATTTCCAAAGAGCATCATCACAAGAAAAACCGCCGAAAGACGTTAAGCAAATGCCTTACAAAAAGGGAATTATAAAATTGTTGCAGGCTCTCTTATTATCACAACAAAAAAGTTGCCCTCAAGGTCATCACAGACCTAAGGGCAACTGCTTTTTTATAATTTTACCGAAAGAATCGCTTATTTTACGGTAACGGAAGCACCGGCTTCTTCCAATTTGGCTTTCAAAGCATCTGCTTCGTCTTTGGCGACTTTTTCTTTGACGGGTTTGGGAGCGCCGTCAACCAAGGCTTTGGCTTCTTTCAAGCCGAGACCGGTAATTTCACGGACGATTTTGATGACATTGATCTTGCTGTCGCCAGCGGCGTCGAGGATCACATCAAATTCAGTCTGGGCATCGCCGGCAGCAGCGGCTTCCCCACCGGCAGCGGGAGCAGCAGCGGCAACGGCCACAGGAGCGGCAGCGCTTACGCCAAATTCTTCTTCAAAAGCTTTGACCAATTCGGAAAGTTCCAAAACAGTTAATTCTTTGACTGCATCCAAAATTTCATTTACTTTAGACATGGTAATTCCTCCATATAATCATCTTTTAAAATTTTTCATCGTAAAAGGTTAGGCAGATTCTTTCTGCCCGCGTACTTGATCCAGTACATAAACAAGGTTACGCAACAAGCCCTGCAAAGCGCCGGCGAAACCGGTAAGGGGAGCCTGCATACCACCGACAACCTGGGCCAAGAGGACTTCTCTCGAGGGAAGTTTGGCAAGGCTTGCCACCTGATCGGCCGGGAGAAGTTTGCCATCCAAAACGCCGGCTTTGATTTTAATGGCTTTGTGCTCTTTGGCAAAGTCGTTGACGGCCTTGGCCAAAGCCACGGGATCATCGCAGAAAGCGATGGAAGTCGTACCTTCCAAATACTCATCCAGCACAGTAATTCCTTCGTCATTGGCAGCACGTCTGATAAAGGTATTTTTGGTTACGAGATATTCCGCGCCGGCTTCTCTCAGCGAACGTCTGAACGCGGTGTCTTCATTCACAGTGATACCTTTATAATCCAGCAAAAGAACGGTGCTGTTGTTTTGCATTTTTTCTCTCAAAGAGGCAACAGCATTTTCCTTCGCAATTCTTTGAGGTTTCTTATCCATGATGATTTCACCTCCTTCGGTTTGATAAAAAAGCAAATCCCCCGCAGTGAAGCAGGGGATGAACACACAAAGGTAGATCGTCTCCAAACCTCGGCAGGCGGTTTCCCATTATACGCAGCTGTGACATAGCTGCGAACCTGCTGTCTGCGGCCGGGGTTATGCACTTGTAATAGATATTAACACAGGGAACGCCCCGTGTCAAGGGTTTGGGGACGAAATCTCGGCGTCCTTATTTGCCCAAGGGCTTCTGGGGATTGATACGGATCCCAGGACCCATGGTGGTGGAAATGGCAACGTTTTTCATATACTGCCCTTTGGCGGCAGCGGGTTTCGCTTTAATAAGGGTTTCAATCAAAGTGGTGTAGTTGGCAAGCAGCTTTTCTTCGTCAAAGGATACTTTGCCAAGGGGAACATGAACATTGGCTGCTTTGTCAAGACGGTATTCCACTTTCCCGGCTTTGACTTCTTCCACAGCTTTGGTCACATCCATGGTAACAGTGCCGGTTTTGGGGTTGGGCATTAAGCCTTTGGGCCCCAAAATGCGGCCGAGTTTCCCCACGACGCCCATCATATCGGGAGTCGCAACCACGACGTCAAATTCAAACCAATTTTCTTTCTGGATTTTTTCGACCATATCTTCCGCACCGACGAAATCTGCGCCGGCAGCTTCGGCTTCTTTGGCTTTTTCCCCTTTGGCGAATACCAAAACCGAACGGGTGCGGCCGGTGCCGTTGGGGAGAACCACAGCGCCTCTAACCTGTTGGTCAGCTTGGCGGGGGTCAAGATTGAGACGCACAGCCAATTCTACGGTTTCATCAAACTTGGCAGTGGCAGTCTTTTTAATCAATGCAAACGCTTCCTGAGGATCGTACAGTGTTTCCCTGCTGATCTCTTTGGCGGCGTCTTCGTATTTTTTGCCATGCTTGGGCATTTCATTACCTCCTATGTGGTATATTGGACTTGCGTCCTCCCACTGTTTTCCAATCGATCAAGCTCAGTCTGTGACATTGATGCCCATGCTGCGGGCGGTACCTTCAATGATACGCATCGCGGCATCGATATCGGCGGCATTCAAATCGGGCATTTTTTCCTGGGCGATCTCTCTGATCTGGTCGCGGCCCAAAGTCGCAACTTTTTTGCGGTTGGGTTCGCCAGAAGCCGTTTCGATTCCTGCTGCTTTTTTCAAGAGAACTGCCGCGGGGGGAGTTTTCAAGATAAAAGTAAAGGAACGGTCTTCGTAAACAGTAATTTCTGCAGGGATAATTAACCCGTTTTTGTCCTGGGTTTTTTCATTAAACTCCTTGCAGAAGCCCATGATATTGACCCCATGCTGCCCCAAAGCGGGACCAACAGGGGGAGCCGGATTGGCCTTACCGGCGGGAATTTGAAGTTTAATTACCGCCATCACCTTTTTGGCCATCCTAATACACCTCCTCTAACTATATGTGGTATAACGAGACAATGTCTCTCCCACCAACAAAAACGGCCCGAAGGCCGCCTTGTGGAGCGAAACAAATTCCCTTCTTCAAAGGGAGAGCCCAAAGGACTCAAATTTTTTCCACCTGATAAAACTCTAGTTCCACCGGGGTTTCCCGGCCAAACATCGATACGGACACCCGCATCTTTCCTTTTTCGGGGAAAATCTCTTCTACGACACCGGGTAAATTTTCAAAGGGACCTTCTTTTACGCGAACATTTTCGCCTTCGGAGAATTCCACTTTGATACGGCCCTCGATCACGCCCATTTGTTCCAGGATGGCCTGGACCTCATGGTCCTTCAGCGGCACGGGTTTATTGCCTGTCCCGACAAAACCGGTGACGCCGGGGGTATTCCGCACTACATACCAGGAGTTATCCGTAAGGATCATCTCCACGATGACATAGCCCGGAAAAACCTTGCGTTTTACGACTTTCTTTTTGCCGTCCTTCACCTGGATTTCGTCTTCCATCGGCACGACAATGCGGAAAATATGGTCTTCCATATTCATGGATTCCGCTCTCCGCTCCAGGTTTGCCTTAACTTTATTTTCATATCCGGCATAAGTATGAATGACGTACCATTGTTTTTCCATGTGATTTAACCTTCCCGTTTATGGGCTTAATCAAATAAGCTCATAAGACCTTCCAAACCCAAAGTCAGGATGGAATCCACAATCCACAGCGCGAGCCCTATCACAAAAATGGTTCCCAGCACCACACCAGTGTAGGTAATCATCTGTTTTTTGGTAGGCCAATGTACTTTTTTCAATTCTGCCCAAACGCTGCGGAAAAACGTTTTCACTCTTACTGTAAATTTGGGTTTATTCTTTTTTGCAACAGCAGTTGTCTGTTTCGGTGCAGCCATAGAAGTCACTTCCTAACTCAATCCGGGGCGGATTACTTCGTTTCTTTATGAAGGGTATGAGTCTTGCAATGAGGACAATACTTTTTCACTTCAAGACGATCGGGATTGTTCTTTTTATTTTTGTCGGTCGTGTAATTGCGATTTTTACATTCCGTACAAGCCAAGATAATACCAATACGCATAACGCACCTCCTATAAAACATAATGAGGACAGAGTACCTACAATAGAATAGCACAGCATCAACGGGCTGTCAAGTATTTCCTTTGATTTTATTTTTCTTATTTTCGCCGCGAAAATAAAAGAGGCCCTGCGCTTAAAAAGGCGGATCCGGATTGCCGAATCGGGAATACCCTTCCCAATGTTCCACGGATAGGGACATCCCCGTCACCACATCGTTATCGGTGAAAAAAGAAAATGCGGCCAAGGGCTGATTGCTGCTGAGACCGCAGGAAAACACAAGATCATGACGCCATTCCTCATGGCGGAGCCCTTCTCCCAAGCCGCTTTCCTCGATCTCTTCCCCATAAAAAAACAGGGAATTTTCTTGGATCTCATCGGCAACGAGGTCTCTGACGGCGTTGATGGGACGGTGATTTTCATCCTCCGGAATGGCGTAAAGCTGCCGATGACCGCCTGCTTCCACACCGAAAGCAGCTTTCACCTCATCGACGGTGTTTCCAATCTTCAGACCTCGGGGCCATCGATTGGCATCCGGAACAGTGTCGGGGTCCTCCCACCATGGGACTTCGGTATCCACGGATAACAACGGCCATTTCTCCAAGGGGAGATCGTCGTCATAAGTGCCGAAACAGTAGCAGACTCCGACCTCCATCTGATGCTGCCATGAAAAGACGTTTTCCGTATCGTCCCGGGGATAGGTGAGAGAATTTGTGATCCGATGCGTAACAGCCGGGGAGCGCCGCTTCCGAAGTTTCTATACCGCAGGCCGCCGGAATTGCCGCCAAAAGCCACAGCCAAGAACCGTTTCCCCATAGTATGCTCCTTTCTTTAAAAGGAATACAAGGTGTAGCCGGTTACCGTTTCTTCCTCAAAGGTCACCGTATATTGGGCAAACCATTCAGAATTTTCGTAACCGCAACCAAAGGTAATGGAATGAAAGAACTCATCCTTTCTTTCGTCGGCTTCATAAAGTTCAATGATATCATATTCCCTATCCTTTTTGACAGGAACAGTAATGCGATACAATCGTTCCCCCTCGGCGCCGTCGGTGGGGAAGCGTTCTTTTACCGATGCGAGAGAATCCCCGACAACAATGTTTCTGGGGCCAGCAGTGCCCGCAGCCGTAGACTCCACCATAAACAGTGGCCACTGGTCCCGATCCAAGGTGGGATCAAAGGTGCCGAAATAGTAGCAGCTCTCCCCAGCTTCTACGATATATTGCAACGGCGGCATCCTTCCTGTGGCCACTTCATCGGATTCTTGATAAGTGGCGGTAACGGCATCGCCCAACAGCGTTTCTCCCTGGATCGCAGTGGTCTGCCCCAATACCATACCGTTGACGGCGAAATCATCTTCCGCCAATCCCCAAGCAACAATATCGGACTCCCCCGAGACATTGCTTTGTGACTCTTTTTCTCCGCAACCGGCAGAAAAAAACAGCAGGCAAAGGAAAAGCAACGTACCCCAAAATCTCTGTTTCATCGTCAAAATCCCCCATAACAGAAAAACCACGGCAATGCTGGCACTGCCGTGGCGGAGACGTCAAAAACGCCTCGTTCTTTTTCATCCATATATTTTTTGAAAAAGCCCCATTGCAGGTTCTTCAAAAAATCATCTATTTCTTACCTATATTATATTCGATTCCATCCAAACTGTCAATGACTTTGCACAGGAAATCGTAATTTGCCAAAAGCAGATCATTGGTTTGGAAATACTCACTGTGGATGCGGCAGCGTTCCATAAACTCCCACCATTCCCGAAAAGTGCTTTCTCGTACGCCGCGGCTGCGCACCACTTGATCGAAAACGAGGAATGTAGCGGTAACATCGTGAATCACGGGAATATGAAGCCGTTTTTTTCTAGCGCCCTTCCCGGCAATTTTCATGGCAGCCATACGCTCAGCCAAGGCGCGATTGGGGATAAAATCCTTCCGGGGTTTCATATTATTCAGCATAGCGTTATTGTGGGCGGAAGCATTGCGCAGATATTTCACCGGCTGCAGCAACGGCGCTGCGGGAGATTCCGGCGGAAATTTTTTGTAATAATAAATAAAAAAGGTAACAAATTCCCCAAAGGAGAGCACTTCGGTGAGGTTCCAAAGCGCCGGTTCCTCCAGAAATCGGCGGTATAAAAAAGAGGAATAGGGGCTGTTTTTCTCCGCCATTTTGGACAATTTGCGAAAAATATAGTTGTGCTTTTTCAAAAATTCCGCGACAATGCCGTATCCGTCGTCCCTTTGATTGGCGGAAAAATCCCTGTTGATCTGGACTTTCATGGAATGTTCGATATTCAGGCACATATCCAAAGCAAGCTTGCGGAACAGGCCGTCGAGGATGGCCAGTTCCTTCAGATAGGCGAATTCCAAATTCACATATTGCCCCTTCTTGGGCCCACGTTGGTATTTCTCATAATTTTTGGCAAAGGTTTTAATTTTAAAATAAACGGTGTTTTCCGTAATATATGCTTCCGCCTCAGTCTCGTCAATGATATGGAAGCCAATGCCCTCGGCTTTCATCAAAGCAATTTGGTCGGGAATCGTCAATTTTTTTTGCATAGCGCGGATACCTCGTCCCTTGATGAAACCATTGTAGCAAAGACCGACGATTTTTTCAATATTGATAATCTTCACCGACACCCTTCCAACGAAACATGCGAGGTCAGAAGGAAATTCCTCGCCATTTGACGACGCAGAGGGAATAAAATACAAGATGAGGATTTTTCGCCCCTCAACAATCCTTCATTTTGGCGAAAACATCATCGCAGAGCCCTGCCAATGTTTCCATTTTGTCCGCCGTCAAAAGAGTGAAGCATTCGTTTTCGTATCCTCCGAAGGATTCCTGATGAGAAAGGATCTCTTCAAAAGTATCTACCAGAAAGTTATTGATTTTACGGTAAAGAGCAAGGGGTTCTCTGCCCTCCCAACGGGGATTGGACCAAATCGGCGACATACGGCGGAATAACAGATTCGTCAGCTCCCGCATAAAAGAGGCCAACTGCCCTACAGCGCGATCCTCATAAGGTAATGTCACATGGTACGGCTTTGGCGTGGGCAAATCCGTTAAAGCCCGGTAACATTGGGAACCTTGTAAAAGGATCTGGTTGTGATACAGCAGATTCGCGGAAATTTTAAGATCATCCAAAAGCCCGTTCCGTTTTAAAAATTCAAAATTCACACGAATATCCCTTGGCGCAGAATCCGGTTGGAACATAATAAATCCAATATTGGGTTTTAATCCCAGATGCTTCAAAATTCTCAAAGCCTTTTCGTTTTGGGCCACTGTCGTATGTTTCTTCATTCCATCGAGACAGCGCTGACTGCCGCTTTCCAAGCCGATGAGCAAATCCTCCAATCCCGCCTCCATCAAAGCCGCCACAGTATCCTCGTGAATATCATTAACCCGCGCTTCGATACCGAATCGAATGCCAAGAGGCTTCAATTTTGATGCCATTGCCAAAGCGCGACGCTGACCTTTAGCGCCGGGGCCAAAAAAGTTGGGATCCACGAAATAAAAGCGGTATTTCCCCGTTTTTTCCATGACAGCGTTGATCTCATCAAAAACGTAATCAACACTGTGCCCCCGCCAGCGGCGACCTTCTCCATAATAATCATTGATGTAACAAAACGTGCAATGATTGTAACAACCGCGGCTGCCTTCTATATTAACTTCTTCGAGATCCAATAACCCGTCGGTGTAATGGGGAAACGGGAGGGAATCCAGCTCATTTACGACAACCAAAGGATTCTGCCTCACGGATCCATCGACATCACGGTAGGCCATGGACGGCGCCTTGTCAACAGAGACACCCCGAGATAGCGCCTGAAAAGCCGTCTCAGGTTCCCCTATGACGATGCCGTCCACTTCGGGAATGGTCATCAGAAGGTCTTTGTAGGCAAATGAGGGATAAAAGCCGCAAACGACGATAGATGCGCTGCATAACTCTCGTATTTCTTTGAAAAATTGACGCAATTCACAATGATTATCCCATTGATATACCATATGTACGGCAATCAACTGCGGCTGAAACAACGCAATATCCTTTTTTATCGTCTGGTAGGACAATTTTCCCAAAAAGCCGTCGGCGAAAAACACCTCATGCTCCCGCTCCAATACTCCCCAAACAGAAGGCAAAATCAAACAGGAAGAAAGAGGCGTATTTGCAATATCGTTGTAAAAAGCATCGCCAATATTCCGAGGGTGCTCCATTAAAAAGATTTTCACGGTGTTTCCCCCTCTCTCAATCCATACCACATAAAAATATTGTTTTTCTGATTTTGAATTTCCAGCTCATAACGAAGATCTTCATAGGGCTGAGGATTATAATAAAAAGGGTACAAAAGACTTCTCTCCGCTTCGATCACACCTTCTCTCACGGCAATACGGGTACTTTCGGTTTCGGGCAAAAGGCGGATATGATTCAGTACCACATACCCCAAACTCCTGCTTTTTTCGTGAATACGGTAGATCGTATCGATCATACGGCGACTTTCTGCGACGGTTGCCTCATTTTCACCGGGGACGTTGACCATAAAATGATATAAAGAACAAACACCAGTATCGGCCAAAAGGCGAGCGGCCCGCAACAATTCCTCCTCAGTCAGGTCTTTGCCCAAGGTTACCCGGGCTTTTTCTGACAAACCGTCGGGCGAAAGAGAAAAACAGTTACAGCCGCTTTTCACATACAATTTCACATTTTTTTCATTCAAGAAATTTTCACGGAAAAAACCTGTCCACTGGATATCCAAATCACGTCGGAGTACTTCTCGACAAATGGCATCGAGATGTTCCGACGGCATATTAACTACCGGATCATTCAGATGAAAGAGACGAATACCATAATCGCGGAAAAGGACTTCTATTTCATCAACAATATCTTTCACCGGACGGCAACGGATCTTTGTGCCTTGAAGCATTGGATAAGAGCAGTAAGCACATTTCAGAGGGCAGCCCCGGCGGGTTTCCACTCCTATGGCGGGCACATATTGATTGATATCGGCATAGCGATCCGGCGGCAAGATACTATAATCAGGAGATACGTATTCCTTTAAATCAAACATTGGCCGGGGATGGTTGATACGGAGTCTGCCGTTTTCGTAATAACAGAGTCCCGGAAGATCAGAGATCAGGTCAGGAAAGGCGCTAAGGAATTTCGGAAAGGCAATTTCCCCTTCGCCGATTAAACCAAAATCTGCTTTGGATAACGTCATGAGCTCTTTTGCAAAAAGCGAAAAAGCCGTGCCACCCACAATCAGTTTTGACCGGGGTGACAACGCGCGCACCATAGAAACAACGGTCAGAAACGGCGGCACCAAAGAGACATTTTTATTGGCTAGAGGGTCAATATTCCGAAGGGAGATTCCTACGAGATCAAAGTCGTCTCCGGCAAGTGCATTTTTGACGGCGGCGTAACCGTCATCCTCCCAATTCATATCGACGACAGCAACTTCATGCCTCAAATTTTTGGCAATGGTAGCCAAAATCACAATTCCAATAGGGTATACCCGCTCCTTCGTATGATCCTCCACCGAAGGAGACTGGATCAACAAAAGTTTCACAAAGGTTTACCTCCTTTCTTTTCCCAAGGAATCAATTGTTCCTTTTGTTTTGCCGCCACGATCAGGGCCGTATCCGAAGGCAGAGGCAAAAGCTCTGTATGATACAAACCGTTATCCGCCATGAGTTCATGGATTTCTACAAAGGAAAAAACGCGGCCATTATAAGTATTCAGGAGCATATTCAAATCCAATGCAGCAGCCTTTGGATCATAATGCCCGCGGAAAAAATCATGGATCAACACGATTCCTCGAGAGGAGAGATGCTTGGCAACGCGCTGCATCAAGGCAGCATTATCCCTTCGATCAAAGGCATGGATGATGTTAGACAGAAGGATTAAATCAAAGGTCTCACCTTTCAGCGCTCCCCAAGGTTCCAACACATTCATATCGACAAGGCGGATCCGTTGACACAATGCGATCGGCAATTCTTCTTCGCAAAGTTCCATGACGTCTCTCATATCGACCAAAGTGGCATGGGATTTTGGCCAAATCCTCAAAAATTCACAGCTTATCGCGGCAAGGCCGCTACCGACATCGAGAATTCTCGCCTTTTCCATGGCAATGGGAAACCGCGCCACAACTTCCCGTGCTTTGCAGCGAGCAATATCATTCATGGCAAAAGAGTATTGGCGAAACCGCCTCTTAATAGAGGCGGCATCGTCATCTGGAGGAAAATCTGTTCGACACCCCACAGCTAGCCCATGAGAAAGATTTTGCCAGCGACGGCAAAGATCTCTTCGCCAAAGAATGGAATGGCCCTGATAGAATTCACTTTGAGGAACTAAATATTTTTGAGCCAAAGGCGTGTTTTGAAAGGTTTCCCCGTCAGATCGCAGCAACCCCATGGCTTCCAAAGCCAGCAAATAACGATAAGTCGCACTTTCTTCAAAACCTAGATAGCAATGATACTGTAATACGGTTTTTTTATCCTGTCCAAAGGAAAAGAGTTCTTTCTCCACTGCCGTAAAAAGAATCTCGCCGAACCATGCTCCTGTCGCAATATTCTCTAAAAATTGAAAACCTTCCGATTGCATTTCCATCACGGTCTCCTTATTCTTACAAGTTTTCACAGGAGGGATTTACGCCGGCTTCTTCAAAGGTCAACATATCGCGGAGCATAATCGAAGCGGCATCCACTAGCGGCATGGCCAAAGCGGCCCCGGTGCCTTCTCCCAAACGGAGATCCAGTTCCAATAAGGGACGAAGTCCCAAATACTCTAGCATTTTTTTATGAGCCCGTTCATGAGAGACATGGGCAGCGATCACATAATCTTTACAGGCCGGCGCCATAGATACCGCTAGCAGCGCTCCGGCAGTGGAGATATAACCGTCCAAAAGCACCGGCATATGGCAGTATGCGGCGCCAAGAATCAAACCGGCAATCCCGCCGATCTCATACCCTCCAAGTTTCGACAAAATGGCAATGGGATCGTTTTTCCCCGAACGATGGAGCATCAGTGCCTTATCAATTACGGCGACTTTATGAGCGATGGCAGCGTCGTCCAGCCCCGTGCCACGACCGGTAAGATCTTTGGCTTTGATCCCGCTTAAGGCAGCAAATACCGCCGTGCTGGGTGTTGTGTTGCCGATTCCCATATCTCCAGTAGCGATCAAATCTACCCCGCGACTTTTGGCGTCAATGACAAGGTTAATACCGGCTTCCAGGGAATTTACCGCGTCCTCTCGGGACATCGCCGCAGACTTCGTCATATTTTTTGTACCATAACCGATTTTACGGTTAATGACCTTGCCTTTGCCATAAAGAAGATCCAATTTTGCATCGACACCCAGATCTACAATGTTCACTTTTGCTCCCGCATTTTTGGCAAAAGCGTTGATCCCCGCACCACCTTGAAGGAAATTCCCGACCATCTCTACGGTAACCGCCTTGGGAAAACGGCTAACCCCTTCTTCTGCTACGCCGTGGTCTCCTGCCATCACGAAAACTTCCTTTTGAGGAAATTCCGGCGTCATGGTTTCCGTAATAGCAACGAGCTGTTCCGCCAGAGAGGTCATTACCCCAAGGCTTCCGGCGGGAATTGCCAAAGCCTCAAGGTGTTTCTTTGCTTTTATGCGCCATTCTTCCCTCGGCGGATCGATTTGATATAAAATTTCACTCAGATTCATCATATCCAATCCTCACAGTCCAAAATATTTTGCCGCCACATCGGCAGCGCAATCGATACCGCAACCAGGACAAGCCTCCCCATGTTCCAAATTGTAGTTATGGAAAACGTCAGGATAGAGCGCTGCTGACTTTTGCGCTTCCACATCCCGTGCAACTCTGGCACGAGCCATTTTCATTTCTCTTTCCCAGGCAGGGCGTGACCCTCTGGCGACATCGGCAATCTGTGCAGCGATCTTTGTGGCGCGTACGCCGATACGGACATCTTCCTCTAGAGGAAGCCCCAGATGCTCCGCCGGCGTCAAATAACAAAGGAAGTCAGCGCCACAGGCTCCTGCATAAGCGCCGCCAATGGCCCCGGTGATATGGTCATAACCGGGAGCGACGTCCGTAGCCAAAGTTCCCAAAATATAATAAGGTGCATCATTGCAAAGAGCCTTCTGCAAACGCATCGTGGCATCCACATGATGCAGCGGCACATGGCCGGGACCTTCTACCATCACCTGGACACCTGCTTCCTGGGCCTTTCTAGTCAATTCTCCTTGGATCACCATCCCCTGGACCTGTGCGGGATCCAAAGAATCATAACCGCAACCGGGACGGATTGCGTCGCCAAGGCTCAATGTGACATCGTGAGCTTTTAAAATTTCCAACACGCGGTCATAATGTTCAAACAGAGGATTCTCTTTGTCGTTGTGAAGCATCCACCCCGTAAGGAAGGAGCCACCACGGCTCACAACCTGAGTAACGCGGCCAGTGCTTTGCATAATTCGGAGCACTTCACGGTTTAGCGCACAATGGACCGCCATGAAGTCCAATCCCGCCGCAGCCTGTTTCTCAATGGTGTCAAAGATATCCTCTACTTTCATTTCCACCACACTGCCGTATTTCTCAATGGCGTCTACACCGGCCTGATAAATCACGGTGCTCCCCATGGCGACTTTGGCGAGTTTCAAACTTTGCGCACGCATTCCGTCAATATCTCTGCCAGTACTCAAATCCATGAAGCTGTCGCACCCCTCCTCCTGGGCGATTTGGAGTTTACGCGCTTCCATTTCCATATCTTCGCGGTCAGTGGAAGTACCAAACAAAGCGTTGACTTTTACGCTCATACCTTCTCCAATTCCGCAATACCGAAACTCCCGTTTTATGTTATTGCGGGGAATCACAATGCGGCCGTTGGCCACCCGCTCTCTGACATATTCCGGGGTTTTACCTTCCATTTCTGCCACAACTTCCATTTCTTCCGTTACAATGCCACGTCTGGCTTTTAAAACTTGTGTTGTCATAACAAATCCTCCTCAGCATTGATAAACATGATCCAATGACAAAAATTTAGATAAGATTTTCATTGCGCAGTATTTTCCGCACATGGCGCATCCCTTGGAACCGCTGGGGTTTCTTGTTTCCCGCACCTCCCGGGCGCGTTTAGGATCAATTGCCAAGGACATTTGCTTGTTCCAATCCAGATCTTTTCGGGCAATGGACATATTGAGATCCCATTGAGCAGCCTTCGCTACACCTTTGGCGATGTCTCCGGAATGAGCGCCGATACGGGCAGCCACAACACCTTCATGAACTTGCCTTTGATCAGGTAATCCCAAATGTTCCGCCGCTGTTACATAGCAAAGGAAATCCGCACCGTAATAGGAGCTTAAAGCACCGCCGATGGCGGCGTTGATATGATCGTATCCCACGGCTACATCGGTGAGAAGCGGCCCGAAAACAAAATAGGGAGCATCATGGCACAATGATTTTTCCAATGTCATTGTGGCTTCTACACGATGAATGGGCATATGACCAGGGCCTTTTACCATAATCTGCACACCGGCTTTTTGAGCGCGCTTAACCAAATCCCCAAGGAGCACCAATTCCTCTACCATGGGACCGTCCAAAGAATCAGCAATACAGCCGGGACGGTTGGCGTCAGCCAGGGCCAACGTGATGTCATACTTGTTACAAAGTTCCAGCAATCGGTCATATTGCTCCAATAGGGGGTTTTCCTTTTGATTATGAATCATCCAACCCATAAGGTGACTGCCACCAAAACTCACCATAGGGTCTATGCGATCACTCGCCTTGATATGGTCGATCATCCGTAAGGTAATCCCCGGATGAAAGGCCATAAAGTCCACACCGTCTTGGGCTTGACGCTCGATGACCGCAAAAAGATCGTCAGCCTCCATCCTCAAAGCGGAACCCCGCCGTTCATGAGCATAAGAAAGGGCTTCATAAAGGGGAAGCGAGCCCACAGGAACGACAGCGCTTTCCACCACCTGCCTGCGGAAAGCTCCCATGTCGCCGCGAACTGAAAGATCCATCAGAGAATCTGTGCCAGCTGCCACGGCGGCTTTCAGCTTCTCCATTTCCTTTTCAGGAGTATCTTCAGGAGAATACATACCAATACTGGCACTTACTTTGGTGGTTGCCCCTTTTCCAATGGCCACGGGCTTCAGATTTTTGTGACGAGGATTCCAGGGAATTACAATGGAACCGGCTGCCAGGCCTTGAAGGAGTTCTGCTTCAGTCATTTTTTCCCGTTCCAAAATGGGGGAAAGAAATTCTGAATGTTTCACGCGTTCTGAGATGTTCATAAATTGCCTCCTTTTACAAAAATAAAAAAGTCATAACCGAAATTGGTTATGACTATGAGAAAGCAGACCTTGAACGGTGTGCGCAAAGTCAATAACCAAAACAAGGTTACGGCTTTACCTTCACCGATCCCTTACCGCGAAATAGACGCGAAATCGCAGTAAACAAATACAGGCAGATATCCTGGCTTGGTTCTTTGCAACAACCCCCTTCCCCGTAAAAAAACGAGTGGGTGAACAAAATTCTCGGCTGCTGCTCCCCTACACAGTGGCGGGTCCGCCCGGGATTCACACCCGGTTTCCTTTTCATTCGCTCATGGCGAAACCTGTACTTTCAGTTATGAAATTCTTGGCTCTATTATAGTGGCATCGATTTCCATTGTCAACCCCTTAATCCAAAAATATTTTCATTGAAAATTAGTTTTTTGATTTTATGATACCAGCTCAAAATAGTTTCATAGAAAAAGCTCACTACAAAACATCAAAAGAATCCTGTTGCCAAATTTTCACGTTGCGATGCCACCAAATCAGCTCACACCGTTATGTCATTTTTGGACAGTTCTCGGGAGCATCACCAAAGATCAGATACAGAAGCAATCCGAATATGAAAAAAGATCGAAAAGTCTCCAACGATAGCAAAAATTTTGTTGTTATTCAACCCTTTTACGATTGAAAAAAAAAGTGTTGACAAAGCGCTAGCAATCCCTTATAATCACAGTAGGTTAGCAAAAGCTAACCTATATTTCAACATCCTTGTTAGCAGAAGCTAACGTACAATACAGAGAAAGAAGGATGTTATGATTGTTTTTCAAGCCCGTTGGTTAGTTAAAACTAATCAAATAATGTACCCATTGGTTAGCAGAAACTGACCAACATTGATTGAAGGAGGGATTGATATGCCGCTGACATTCGCACAACAAGGTGAAACGACCTATATCAAACGCATTACCGCCAAAGAGGACGCCAAACGCTACTTGGCGGGGCTCGGTCTTGTGGAAGGTGCCGCTGTGACAGTAGTCTCCCATCATGGCGAAGATATGATCCTTAACGTTAAAGGGGCAAGAGTCGCTTTGGGAAGAAATTATACCAAACGAATTATGATTTAAAAGTTATTTCGATAAATCAATCATGGAAAGGAAGAAGACGTATGAACACGCTAAACAAAGTACGCACCGGCGATACTGTTTCAGTGGTTAAAATCCACGGCCAGGGAAGCACTCGCCGGCGTATCATGGATATGGGGATCACCAAAGGCACGGAAGTGTTTGTCCGCAAAGTTGCCCCCCTGGGCGATCCTATTGAAGTAAAAGTACGGGGATATGAACTCAGCATTCGCAAGGCCGATGCGGAAATGGTTGAAATTTCAGGATGAACTTCCAATATGCTACCAATGAGTCTTTGACCCCGGAAGAATTGAAAGAACTGTTTCTTTCCATTCGTTGGTTTTCGGGGCACTATTCCCAAAAACTAACCCAAGCCATGGAAAATTCTTCCATGGTATTTACGGCTCGTCATAGAGGTAAGCTCATCGCGTTGGCCAGTACGCTGGACGACGGTGTTCTGACGGCTTACCTCCATAATTTGCTCGTTCATCCCGATTATCAGGGGTTGGGTATTGGGAGAACCCTTGTAAAAAAGGTCAAAGAGTATTACAAAGATTATCCCTACCTTCTGGTAATTCCCGAAGAAAAACGCAACATAGCTTTTTTTGAAGATTTGGGTTTTGAACCAATCGAAAATGCAATCCCTATGCAGAATAAAGATATTCTTATTTAATTAACAGAATGCTTTTTCTGACCATAAAAATTTTTAAGTCCGGAGGGAACAATGGAACATTCTACGATCAAAATTGCCTTAGCAGGAAATCCCAACTGCGGCAAAACGACGATGTTTAATGCTTTAACAGGCAGTTCTCAATACGTCGGAAACTGGCCCGGGGTAACTGTAGAAAAAAAAGAAGGCAAACTGAAAAACCACAAAGATGTGATTGTGACTGACTTACCGGGTATTTACTCACTCTCTCCTTATACCCCCGAAGAAGTCGTTGCCCGTAATTATTTACTAAGAGAAAGTCCCAACGCTATCATTAATCTTATCGACGGTACGAACTTGGAGAGAAATTTATACCTCACCTCGCAGTTACTGGAAACGGGGATTCCCGTGGTAGTCGCCTTAAATATGGCGGATATTTTAGAAAAACGCGGCGAAAGTATCGACGTAAAAGCACTGAAAAAGGCATTGCAATGCGAAGTCATTTCCGTTTCTGCCGTCAAAAATGAAGGCGTTCATGAAGCGGCGGAATTGGCGCTGAAAGCTGCAGAACAGAACCAGCCGGCAATACCCTTTATCTTTGACAAAACCATCGAAAGCGCCCTGGAATCCATTGGAGAAATCCTTGGAGATACCATAGACGATACCCATCGCCGTTGGCACGCCATCAAAGTTTTTGAACGAGATGAAAAAGAACTGGAAAGTTTAAATCTTTCTCAAAGTCAGCGGGATCGTATTGAAAAAGTCATCGAACACTGCGAAACCCTCGACGACGACGACAGTGAATCTATCATCACCGATCAACGCTATCAGGTGATCACCGGCATCATGAAGCAGCTTGGTTCCAAACAACCGAAGCATAAAGCCGATACCATGTCCGATAAAATCGACCGCATTGTCACCAACAGATTTTTGGCACTGCCCATCTTTGCCGCTGTGATCTGTCTCGTTTATTTCTTGGCAGTCACCACTGTGGGAGCCTGGGGAACCGACTGGGTCAACGATGTACTTTTCGGAGAAATCATTCCCCCGGCAGTGGAAAGTGGTCTCACATCCATCGGCTGTGCTGATTGGCTCTCTTCTCTGATTCTTGACGGTATCATCGGCGGGGTTGGCGCCGTGCTCGGTTTCCTTCCTCAGATGCTCGTCCTTTTCTTCCTCTTGTCCCTTTTAGAAGACTGTGGTTACATGGCTCGTATCGCTTTTATCATGGACCGTATTTTCCGTAAATTCGGTCTTTCCGGAAAATCCTTTATTCCGATTCTCATCGGTACCGGATGCGGCGTCCCCGGCGTTATGGCCTCTCGTACCATTGAAAATGAATGCGATCGCCGTTTGACGATCGTAACCACAACCTTCATTCCTTGCGGCGCCAAATTACCTATCATCGCTCTGATTGCCGGCGCTCTGTTTGACGGTGCAGCCTGGGTGGCTCCCTCCGCCTATTTTATCGGCGTTGCGGCTATCATATGTTCTGGTATTATTTTAAAGAAAACCCGCCACTTTGCAGGAGAACCAGCTCCCTTCGTCATGGAACTTCCCGCTTATCATGTACCTCGGTTGAAAGGCGTAATCATTCACATGTGGGACAGAACCAAATCCTTCGTCAAAAAAGCCGGTACAATTATCTTCCTGGCTTGCGGTGTCATCTGGTTCCTCTCCAGCTTTAACTGGTCCATGGATATGGTCGATACCTCTGAATCCATGCTGGCCTCCATCGGCCGCGTCATTGCGCCGCTCTTCACTCCCTTGGGTTGGGGCGATTGGCAAAGCGCTGTGGCTGCCATTACCGGTCTTGTGGCCAAAGAAAACGTGGTCGGGACCTTTGGCGTACTCTTCGGTTTTGCAGAAGTAGCCGAAGACGGCATGGAAGTTTGGGCAAGCCTCCAGGGAATATTTACTCCCTTGTCTGCCTTCTCTTTCCTCATATTCAACCTGCTCTGTGCTCCTTGTTTTGCTGCCATCGGCGCCATTCGCAGGGAAATGGGCAGCGGCAAACTGACTTGGTTCGCCATTGGCTATCAAACGGTTTTGGCTTATGCAGTATCCTTTACTGTTTACCGTCTCGGCCTCCTCTTTACCGGCGGAGGGTTTACATTTGCCACGGCTCTGGCTATTATCGTGGCCTTGATATTCTTCTACTTCCTGCTGCGTCCTACACCGAAATTGCAGGAGCAAGGTTTGTTAAAAAAAGATAAGGGGTTGGCGTCTTAATGGAATATCTATCCACCATTATCATAGCGATTCTCGTCGGACTGTGTTTTTTCGGCGCTTTTATGAAACTGCGCCGCGATAAAAAACAGGGCAAAGGTTGCCCCAATCAGTGCTCCCATTGCGCCCACTGCGCTCCGGAACACGGTACATGCCATCATCATGCGAACCATCCAAAACGCAAACACGAGTGAACCTCTTTGATTCTCTACTCCTAAATCTCATGCAAAGGAACTGTCTTTTCGGCAGTTCCTTTGTGCGATATGCAAAGAGAACAATTTGCAGTTTCCACGACAATGATCCTGTGCTATAATGAGGAAAATCACGATAAAAAGGAGATTGGGCCATGCAGCGAATTGATACGATTTCGGAACAGGCCACAGCCTATGAACTCGTCTACCAGCACGATCGCAGGGAGTTCTGCAAAAGAGACCCCGAAACCATGGCGAAAAACGCCGGTCTGAAATTGCGCAATGGGCAGATCACTGTACCCTATTACCATACCGTTTTGGCAGTTAACGCCGAAAACGGAGAAGTGACCTACGAAGCAGATCCCACAAAGCCTGTTCCCGTTTATCCCCGGATGATGACATTGCACCACTTGAACGGCGTAAAAGACGGCGCTCAAAACAGCGGAATCCTGATCCCCTTTCGCAAAATCCCCATGGCAGCGGTGTTTGACTCCGCCTACCGTTCCATGGCTTTGGAGCCCTTTGCCCAGGGATTCAGCGGTCACTTAAAGGACTTTGTCCGCGCCGGAGAACTGCTCCATACAACACCAGTCAACATGGGAGACCATGCCGTGACCTTCCAATGTTTTCCAAAAATCGCTCTCACCTTTGTTTTTTGGGACGGCGACGATGAACTCCCGGCTAACGCCACGGTTCTCTTTGACCAAAATATTGCGGACTTTATTCATCCCGAAGATACGGTGGGCTTGGCCATTGAAGGCGCGAATCTACTGCTTCAGGCAGGGAACCGCCCCATTGCTCCTACCATGGACATGGTTGGCCTTTCCAAAATTTAACCATCCAGCCATGCAAAAAAACCAAGGCTCCTAGGGAAAATCATTTCCCAGGGGCCTTGGTTATTTCTCACACAAAATACATCTGTTTTCTCAGCAATTTATGGTTCGCTTTATTTCTTTGTCATAGGGGAGAAGACCTCTGTTTCTCCGGTTTTGTGCGAAGGGACCATTTTCGAGAACAAAAAATCACCGCCAATTAATCTGTAAAGCCTACGGACACCGATGGAAAATAAAAGCAGCACTGTCCAAGGCAGCGCTGCTTCTTCGTCACAAAAATCGACCTGCTTTAAAAAGCTTAGGAGACATCAGAACATGGGAATTACCGCGCCATTATAGGTTTCTTCCATAAACTGTTTGACTTCATCGCTCTGTAAAGCTTCTACCAAAGCTTTGATGGCTTCATTTTCTTCATTGCCGGCTTTCACAGCCACCACATTGGCATAGGTTTCCGCCGCGATGGAATCAGCATCTTCCGTGGCGATGGCATCGGTACCGACGACGAGACCAGCTTCAATGGCGTAGTTACCGTTGATAACCGCCATATCAACATCGCTCAAAGAGCGAGCCAACTGAGCAGCTTCAATCTCTTTGATATCGAGATTTTTGGGGTTTTCGGCAATATCCACCTTGGTCGCGGAAAGGCCCGCGTCTTCACTCAAAGTGATGAGGCCTTCCTGCTGCAAAAGGAGCAGGGCACGGGCTTCGTTGGTGCCGTCATTGGGGATGGCAATAGAAGCGCCGTCAGCCAATTCCTCCACTGTAGCAGTTTTTCCGGGATAAAGGCCAAAGGGTTCGTAATGGATGGCGGCAACGGCCACGAGATTCGTATCATTTTCTTCGTTAAATTCGTCCATATAAGGTTTGTGTTGGAAATAGTTGGCATCAAGTTCGCCGCTGTCTACATTAAGGTTGGGTTGGACATAATCGTTAAATTCCACGATCTCCAGGGTATAGCCTTGTTCTTCCAAGAGGGGTTTTGCCGCTTCCAAAATTTCAGCATGAGGGGTAACGCTGGCCCCCACTTTGATGGTAGTGGATTCCGCGTTATCGTTTTCAGCAGCTTCGTCATTGCCGCCGCAAGAGGCAAGGGCAAAGATACTCAAAGCAGCCAACAACATCACGAGTACTTTTTTCATTTTAGATTCCTCCTTCTTATATCTCAAAAAGCACAAAAGGCATCTGCGCTTATTTGATGCGACGGTCGCCAATCTTCGCCAGCTTCATGCCGATTTCCTGGAAGAGCTGGACAATCACGACCAAAATCAGCACGGTCACCAGCATCATATCGCTCTGATAACGATAGTAACCGTAGTTGATTGCGATGGTGCCGAGGCCGCCGCCGCCGACAAACCCCGCCATGGCGGTGTAGCCCAAGATTGTGGTAATGGCGATGGCACTGCCTACGACCAACGAAGGACGGGCCTCAGGCAGCAGCACTTTCATGACGATCTGTATGGGGGTGGCGCCCATGGACTGGGCCGCTTCAATGACGCCCGCGTCCACCTCTTTGATGGAAGATTCCACCATCCGAGCGACAAAGGGAGCAGCGCCTATGACCAAGGGGACGATGGTGGCCGTGGAGCCTAAGGACGTCCCTACGATAAAGCGGGTCAATGGGATTACCGCCACCAAAAGAATGATGAAGGGCACCGAACGCAGGAAATTAACGATAAAGCCAAGGACCGCGTTGACACCGACCATAGGCCGGATCCCTGTTTTATCGGTCACTACCAGGATCAGACCTAAGGGCAGCCCGATCAGGTATGACAAAAACGTGGAAAATAAAGTCATATACAACGTCTCCCACAAGCCGACGGCGAGGAGATGAAGTGTTGTGGGATCAAACATGATGGTCCTCCTCCTCAAAATGAATATGATGCAGTTCCAAGTAGGCCAGCATACGCTGGGCGACCTGTTCTTGATCCGGCAATTCAATGAGCATCTGCCCAAAGGTTTTGCCCTCTACCTTATTGAGATCTGCAAAAAGAATATTGACCGCGGCGCCACATTCTATGACCATGGAGCCGATGACAGGCTCGGCAAAGGTCTCGCCGTCAAAGACCAACCGAAGAGTACGACCGCCGCCAAATTTTGCAGTTCGCCGGCCTGCAGGGAAAATTAGTTGTTTCGCCATGTCCGACTGGGGATTCAGAAACACATCCTCCACCTTGCCCACTTCCACGATGTGGCTGCTGTCGATGATAGCGACGCGTTGGCAAACCTCTTCGATGACACTCATTTCATGGGTGATAATCACAATGGTAATGCCCAAATCCCGGTTGATCTTTTTCAAAAGATCCAAAATCGACCGAGTGGTAGTGGGATCCAGGGCGCTGGTGGCTTCATCGCACAAAAGCACCTTGGGATTGGTGGCCAAGGCTCGGGCAATGGCGACGCGTTGCTTCTGGCCGCCGCTTAACTGGGCGGGATAGGCCTGAGCTTTATTGGTAAGTCCTACGATCTCCAAAAGTTCCATAGCACGCTTTTTCGCTTGTTCTTTGGGAACTTTGGTGATATCCATAGGGAAACAGATATTTTGCAGGGCGGTTTTTTGCATGAGCAAATTGAATTGTTGGAAGATCATGCCCATAGAATGTCGGGTCTCCAATAATTCTTTTGGTTTCAGTGTTAACAGGTCCTTGCCGTCGAACCACACTTTCCCTTCGGTGGGACGCTCCAGTAAATTAATGCAACGGACCAAGGTGCTTTTCCCCGCGCCGCTTAAGCCGATGATGCCGAAAATCTCCCCTTCATAAATGGAAAGATTGACATCATCCAAAGCAACAACGGTATTTTGCTTGGAACGGAAGGTTTTGTTCAATCCTTCCAATTTAATGATCTCATTCATACGTTTCAGCCTTTTTTCATAAGGATCCTTTGGGCTTTGCCCAAATCATTTCAAAATTCACGCGCCTTTCGCCATAGATTGAAAAAAATTATACTATATATGATAAATCATATAGCAAGGCGCGATATACAACCTCCCTTTACGGGATTCATACGTTAAAATTTTACAACAATGGGATATGGTTGTCAATAAAAACCGCTGGGTTTTGCTGGTTTTTCATGTGAAAAGACCTCCGACGGTTTTCGCCGGAGGCCTTTTGGTTGTTTGGTTGATTTTTTAGAAGGGTTAAACAATGAAAAGAAATTGTTTGGAGTTTGGTAATTGTCTACTCTGCTTGGGTACGTTTATAATATAACGAAACTCCGTGTTTCCCCGTTTATAATGCCGGGAAGATATAGGGGATTTTTTGTGTTGATTCAGTGAAAACAATCTTTTTCAACGTCGTCGCCTTCCCGTTGCCGATGCCCCCGCATGACCTCATAAAGATTTTCTAATCAAACCGTCAAATTTTTCACGCTTTTCCTTTTGCTTTTTCCTCCCTCTTTGTTTATAATAAATTCCTAGATCAACGCCGCAAAGCGGTGAAGCAACAATAAAGGAAGTGCATCATGAACAAAGAGTACAAAATTGCATCTTATACTGGTCAGTGTCCTTTTTTGATGGCAAGAAGAGACATTGACATTAAATTCGAACGCCAAAACGATCTGGCGATCCCCGTGGAAAATCAATGCGACTACGACGAGGACTGCAATTATTTTGACGGATGCCCCGTATTGGAATCCTGCAAACGGGAAGTTCATCACTGGTAATAAAGAAGCCTGCCGAAACAAAAATCGGCAGGCTTTTGCATCTTTCATTGCAAGCTTAAAGAAAATAGAGACGGGCATAATTCGGTGTTCTTATTGCATAATGCCATCGGTTCTTGATATCTTCCATACATATGCAAATTGCTCTATGAGGGAAATAAAAACAATTTTTCACTTTTAACACAATGCAGCCTTTCCATTGTTGATTTTTTGTTACATTTATCTTAGAAAAAACATAAAGAACCGTTTCCTGCAAATCATTCTGATCTTCCAAAGGTCTTATTTCATTCTTTGCTTTTTCGCTCATTTTGCGGCAAAGAGCAGCAGCAATCAGAACAGCCGCTACAACTGCGACAACCATTATTTTTGACCGTACCACCGCAGCAATTTCCGTTTTTCCGTCGTTTTACAGTATGGCGTACCGCTAAGACAAAAAGAACCGCTACCACAGCGATGGCAACAAAATCAATCCACTGGAGCATGGAAACTCCTCCTTATATTTCAAAGGCCGATGGATTCGGCCACTTCCCGCATTCCCAAAATGGTTTCAGAGATCACTTCGTCCAGGGGAACCCCCCATTGCTCCGCGCCTTTGGTAATAACGTCGCGGTTAACTCCAGCGGCGAACCGTTTATCCTTGAATTTCTTTTTCACTGATTTTAATTCCAAATCCATCACACTTTTGGAAGGACGCATCAACGCGGCGGCGGTAATGAGTCCCGTCAGTTCATCAATGGTATAGAGGACAATTTCCATCCGCTCTTTGGGTTCCACATCGGTACAGAGGCCGTAGCCATGGCATTCAATGGCATGGATGTAAGCGTCGTCAATGTTTCGCTCTTCCATAATCTCCCTTGTTTTTTTGCAATGCTCTTCAGGGTATTTCTCATAATCCAGGTCGTGAAGAAGCCCTACGATGCCCCAGAAATCTTCATCCTCCCCGTATTTGCGTGCAAAATAACGCATGACGCCTTCCACAGCCAAACCATGGTTGCGAAGGGATTCGCTTTCATTGTATTCAGTAAAGAGGGCTCAGGCCTCTTCTCTTGTGAGTTTCATCAACGGTTCCTCCTTTATTTTGTCTCTATATTATGATCCGTTTCTATCATATCACACCTTACCTCGGGAGACAATGGCTTTCGCCGTTCCGAAAGGAAAAGTCCCAGCAAGATCAGGCCGGTCCCCACCAGGGCCAAGGGGGTCAAGGATTCGTCCAGGATTAACCTTGCGGTGATAATGGTGACAATGGGCGTAGCGTAAATATAGGCGCTGGTCTTTACGGCGCCCAGGATTTCCACGGCGCGATTCCAGGAGACAAAACACATTGCCGAAGCTCCCAACCCCAAGTAAATAATATTCAAAAAATTTTCAGGCCGTTTCAGTAAAGACAAATCCCATGAGGCGTCGAAGAAAAACAGGGTGGGGATCATAAAGATCAAACCGTAGAAAAAGATGCGCCGCGTTGTCTGCACCACGCAGAATCCCATGACTCCGATCTTTTTGGTACAGACAGAATAAAAGGCCCAAACCACCGCAGCCAGCACCGCCAACAGGTCACCCAAGGGGTTCAGCCTCAGTACCGCGGCGCCGTTGAAAGTAATCAGGATCACGCCGGCCATGGCCGCCAAAAATCCCAGAAAAAAGCGGGAAGTCAACCGCTCCCCGGGGAAAAAGCAATGGGCAGCCAAGGCTGTAAAAAAAGGCGCCGCGGAAAGAATCAAACTGACATTAGAAGCAAAAGTATAGGTGAGCGCGATATTCTCCAGCAAAAAGTAGAGAGTCACACCGCAAAGTCCCGCCGCCATAAAAAGGAGCTCATCTTTCAGACGCTTCAAACGGAACACTTTGGGGCATACGAGCCACAGGGCAAAATACCCCAAAAGAAAACGATAAAATAGAATTTCAATGGGGGAAAGATCCCGCAGCAGCACTTTGGTGGAAATAAAGGTAGTGCCCCACAATAAAATGGTAAACACCGCCGCCATATGACCAAAAGCCCTTTCTTTTGATTTCGCATCGTAAGACGCCGCCATGGAATTCCCTCCTTTTTTTCATCATGTTGCCTATTTTCCGACAAAGGGCCGACGATGTCAATATCATTATTTTGCAAACTGTGATATACTGAGAAACATCACAACAATATTGCAAAGGAGACTGCCATGGCAAGCCATAAAGAATATGTTGCGTTTATTTTGGAACAGTTTGGCGAGGCTGAGGAAGTAACGGCCCGGCCCATGATGGGAGAATACGTCATTTACTGCCAAGGAAAGGTGATCGGCGGCGTTTACGACGACCGTTTACTGGTAAAACCCACGGCCAATGCCGTGAAGCTCATGCCCGAGGCCCCTCGCGTGATCCCCTATGACGGCGCAAAAGAGATGCTTTGGGTGGAGGAATTGGACGATCGTAATTTCCTAAAGACCTTGGCGGAAGCCATGTACGAAGAACTCCCCTTTCCTAAAAAGAAAAAGAAGCGCTGAAACAGTTGCCCCGACAGAATCGGGACCGAACGGCACGAGGGAAGCTATGAAAGCCGGAACCGGCGCTTGTGGACACAGGCGGAAATCGTGAAGTACGAACCGATAATTGACAGAGAGGCCCCTGGGCAAAATGTTTGGGCGGCACGCTTTGTCCGGTAGATTTCTTCACACTTTTCCGCGATACTTTCCTCGTCGACAAGATGAGACAAATCGAAAGTTGAGGTAAAAATTCAATATGTGGACATGCCCCAAATGCGGAAGAGCCTTTCAAAGAAAAAATCAGGGCCATTATTGCGGAAAAGCGCCTGAAACCGTATTGGAATATATCAACGCACAACCATTGGCAACACATTCCCATTTAACAGAAATGATGATAACATTGCGAAACAGTGTTCCATGGATCAAGGAACGCATATTATGGAGTATGCCATATTACGAAAAAGAAGGAAAAGCGATCTCCTTTTCTGCCTGTAAAGAGCATATCAGTTTTTATGTAGGGGCTGAGGTCATTGAGGAGTTTGCGTCCGAGTTAAATGAATTTGTCACAAAGAAAAACGCAATCTATTTCCCTTATCATAAAGCATTGCCGACAAAATTGATCGCAACCATCGCAAAGCGGTGTCTCAGCTGATTTGACAACTTCCAGTCAGGACATTGAACCCCCTTGGGGAACGAAAGGGCGTGCTTTTATTCCCTCCTGCCGGGAGTATTGTGGAACTCGGGTCGCCGGCAAGTTTGAACATGCGAAATAAAAAGGATCCTCCGTATGCTTTCGATCATACGGAGGATTTTTGTGTTACGGCCCCAGTATCCCACCGGGCGTTTCTTTTGGGTTCCCATCAAACAAGCTTGGTCACTTGGTCGCGAACTGATCAAGCGGATCCGTCAGAGATCCGCCGAATCATCGAAGCCGAATTGGTAAAATTCTTCTTCGCATCCGCAGCCAAAGGCGATGTACATGGTTTCCCGTTCCATATCAAAGATGATGGAAGCCAATGTCTTCCAACGGGTATTGACAAAATTGGGATGGGAACAAATGGAAAAGGGCGCGTACTCGTGATCCGATAAAAAACGTTTCCCCATTTCCGCATTGATGGCGCCTTTGTGTTCTTCCAGCAATTGACAGATCCTGTCATATCTGAGATAGGACCATTCCAAAATCCCGTCATTTCCTTCCAAAACATGGCGGTAGCAATCTTCCTCCATGGCCCGAACCGAGAAGGGTTTTCGGTAAACCAGAGGATTTTTCTTGTCACATCCGTCCATTTTTTCTTCAGTCAAGATATTGTTGGCGTGGCAGAGGTTGGTTTTACTTTTTCTAACGAAAATTCCGCCGGGATAACATTCCACCGAGGCGGCGCCTTCCGTTCGATGGGTGATCAAATAATGATTGGGAATGGTGTGGGGTACTTGTTTCAGAAAGGCCACGGCGTCGTCGAGATCATCATAAAACAGCAGTTCCCGAATGATGCAGTTCGTCGGCACCCCAAGACCGTCGGCAGCCCGTTCCCCATTGTCGATATACTGCCACAACACGGAAAGCCCCGCGTTGTTCATACCCATATAAGCAGCGATGCCGGGGTGGGTGTACACAAGGGCCGAGGGGCCTTCGGTATTTTGATGTTTTAATACCACGTCGAGATAGGGGATCCATTCGGAAAAATCTTCATCGTTTGTCTGGCCGCAAATGGCGCCGCCGTCTTCTGTATAAGTCCCGGCGGCGAAAAATCCCGTACATTTATCGGCAACATTACCTCCGGCCACCGCCAATTCATAGGCCGAAGTCAGGGACAATACCTCTTCAAAGGCGAGTCCCGCACCGTCGGCAAGACCCCGCAATTCCTCATAGGTATGAGGCGTATACTGCCGTACCAGGGGGATGTAGCTTTTGCAGGCATTGATCCAATGAGAAAAATCATAGCCGCTGTTCTCCTTGTAATGGCGGATCTGGTTGCAGAGATTGACCTTTACGGAATAGCCCAGGGCTTCGCCGGCTTGGCGCCCTCTTTCATAATCATTGCCGCGAATTGTGACACATCGTTTTGTATTCATCAGCGATTCCTCCTTATAATGATAATTACCCCGGCAGCTTCAGCCGTCGGTTTTTTCATGTTTTGTCGCTTTCTGTCGGTTTTTTTATTATGTTTCGTCGAATATGCGCGTTGAATGTCGAGAAACATTATCATCTCGTCGTTTTCCGTAAGAATCTCCTATAATTCCGTCGTAAACCGTTGATTTCCGTCGAATCATTTTATTTTACAAACTAATTCCGTCGTTTTCTGTCGCATTCTGTTTTGTAACGTCGATATGATGTTATTCTATGTTATCTTTCGACGAATTTTGTCGTAGTTCCATTTTGTTTCGTCGTATTCCTGTCTGCTTTTGACGCATTTCGACGTATGAATGTAGTATTGCGTTGTTTTTCATCGAATTAACGCTATATTCCGTCGTGATATGACGAAACACGTCGATAAACGTCTAATTTATAAAGGATGGACGCGGAAACTACAACAAAAATCGTCGACATCCGTCGATTGTCTTCCATATACGGAAAATGACTTGTTCCACCCATGAAACAAGTCATTATTTACGGCGATTTCTTTTTTAAAGCATTGACAAGGGCAGCCACGTGGCCAAAAGTTTCCGCGTCCAAGGATTTCAAATCCTCGATGATATCGTTGAGTTCCCGGGGAGCGGCGTTGCCTTCATCGAAAAATTCCCGAGGCGTAATACCAAAATAGTCGCAAATACAAAACAGCATTTCCAGAGAAGGCAACGCTTTCTTGTTTTCGATATGATTAATATAACTGCTGTTTTGTCCCAAAGAGAGAGACATCTCTCTGGCAGAGACATCTTTCTTCATACGAAGTTGAGTGATTCGTTCCTGTGTGAACGTTTCATACATTAGCGCCACCTCCCTTTATATGTTATTGTATACCTCATTCAGACAATTCATAACATATTTAAAACCTCATATGTCTTGACATAAGACTTTTAATATAATATTATGATTAAAATAGGATTTTTAATACGTTAAGGGATGAACTACGGAAAGAGGAATACACCATGGAGCAATGGCAAAGCCGCGAACGTTACAAAGAAGGGTTGCGTACCTTTCGCGCCGACACCTCGCACCTTCTGATCTGTTTAAAACTGGAATCCATAGCAACTTCCTGTTTTTTCGCGGGTTGGCACACCGCCCAAAGCCAGGACTTCCCCGAAAGTCATCATAAAGCCGACGGCAAAAGCCGCCATAAAGCCGACGCTTACCTGGCTCTCAGGGAAATTTGCGGGCCCGGCATCCTCGACGGTGACGGTACTTACTGCGAAGTTACGGCCTATGAAGAATTTTTTCACAGCGAGACCCAGCAGGAAATCTTCCAGGCCATTGACCACATCATCGAAACCATGTTTCGGGCGGGATGGGCAGCTTATCAAAACCGCCCGCAAAACCAGCAAAACCAAAAGTAAATTTGGGCTTTCACCCAATATCCACAAATCCTTCTCCATATTTTCCCAACTTTGTTTTTGAGATTTCACGAAGATCCTTTATATTATAACTGTACCCAAGAGGTTGACCCCTCAAAACCCAAGAACAAAGCAAAACCCAAAACAACCTTTTTCATTGTTTCATCCCTTCTGAAAAGAAAACCGCTGTCCGTTACGGACAGCGGTTTTTGCCGTCTTTGGCTTGCGCGCGTCTTTGTGGCCTTGTGCTTTGCTGGCAATTTTACCTTGCGCGCGATCAACAGTACCTTGTATAATAAGGGAGAAAGAAACTTCCGTACTTTTCGACAGAAAATATTTTTATTTCCATCTTTCCGCACTCAGGGCAAGGAAGAACATATCAAAGGGTTTTTAAACGCAGTAAAACAATCATATCCGTCAAAGGAGATGCCATGGAACAGAAAAAAACTTACATTGCCGACCTCCACATCCATTCCAAATATTCCAGAGCAACGTCCCGGGAGTGCGACCCCTCGCACCTGGACCTCTGGGCCCGTTATAAAGGCGTGGATCTGGTAGGCACCGGCGATTTTACCCACGCAAAATGGCGAGAGGAATTAAAAGAATCTTTGGTTCCCGAGGAAGAAGGCTTTTATACCTTGAAAGAGGAATGCCGCCTTCCCGCAACCGTGGGTGGAGAGGAACGAAGACCGCGATTTGTGGTTACCGGGGAGATCAGCTCTATTTATAAGAAAAACGGCAAAACGAGAAAGGTTCACAATGTTATCCTCCTACCCAGTTTGGAGGAGGGGGACAAGCTCGCCCATCGTTTGGAAGCCATCGGCAACCTCCATTCCGACGGACGCCCCATTCTGGGCCTGGATTGCCGAGATCTGCTGGAAATCACCTTGGAGTCCTGCCCCGAGGCTGTGTTTATCCCCGCCCATATTTGGACGCCGCATTTTTCCCTTTTCGGCGCTTTTTCAGGCTTTGACACCATTGAAGAGTGTTTTGAGGATTTAACGCCCTACATCCACGCTTTGGAAACGGGACTTTCCTCGGACCCGCCGATGAACCGTCGCGTTTCCGCCCTGGACCGCTTCACCCTGGTATCTAACTCCGACGCCCACTCCCCCATGAAGCTGGCGAGAGAGGCGAACCTGATGCAAGGGGTGGACTCTTACCATGCCATGGCCAGAGCTCTCCAAGGGGGAGAGGATTTCCTGGGCACTCTGGAATTTTTTCCCGAAGAAGGGAAATATCACTGGGACGGCCACCGCAGCTGCGGACGGCGGCTTTCTCCCAAAGAAACCATGGCTTTGGGAGGGATCTGCCCCACCTGTGGCAAGAAGATCACCATCGGCGTGGAACACCGCGTAGAAGCCTTAGCCGATCGCGAAACTCCGATCTCCTTGAACAAACCCTTTGAACAGCTGGTTCCCCTGACGGAGATCATTGCCGACACCATGGAGGTTTCCGCCTCCTCCAAAAAAGTACAAAAGCAGTATTTTCAGATGCTGGAAACCCTCGGCTCCGAACTGGAAATTTTGCGGAAGATTCCCATTTCTACCATTGAAGAAGCGGCAGGGCCCATCATTGCCAGAGGCGTGGAAAAACTGCGTGAAGGCGACGTGAAACTGACCCCGGGATATGACGGGGAATACGGAACGATCTCCCTGTTTACTCGGGGAGAACTGGAAGAGCTTCGGGGGGAACAGAGCCTGTTTCTGTGGGAACCTTTGGATCCGCCCGCGCTGACCGGAACCCCCGCGACTTCTCCAGCAGCGCCGAAAGGTTCGAATGAAAAACAAAAGGCAAAGCCCCGTCCGGAAGCATTCAACCGCCGTCAGATCGAAGCCGTCACCGCCGCAGCGCCTACCGTTGCGGTGATCGCAGGGCCCGGCACCGGCAAAACAAAAACATTGGTGGGACGCATCGCTTATTTGCTGGAACAGCGGGGTGTCTCTCCCAAAGAAATCACCGCTGTGACCTTTACCAACCGCGCCGCCGCAGAAATGCGGGAACGGCTGGCCAAACGACTGGGCGGGAAAAAATATCTTCAGGGAATGGCCATTGGCACCTTTCATCGCATTTGTCTCGATTTATTGCCGAAAAAGCCCTTGATCCACGGTGGAGAACGCAGGGATCTCTTAAAAGAAATCGGCGCGGAGCTGGGGATTGAAGCATCCCCTCGCCAGCTGGCGGATGCCCTTTCCCGCCACAAAAACGGAATGGAGCTTTCCGAAACAATGGCTTGGCTGCCCCAATTATGGGAACGGTATCAGCAACGCCTTGAAGACATGGGATGCCGCGATTTGGACGATCTGCTTTTAGAGGGCTTGGCCATGGACATTCGCGGTTTGTCCCAATTCCGTCATTTGCTGGTGGATGAATTTCAAGATATCAACGAGATCCAGCACAGGCTGGTGCAGCACTGGTCCGAAAGCGGGGAGCTTTTCGTCATCGGCGATCCGGATCAGTCCATCTATGGCTTTCGCGGCGCCGACGACCAATGCTTCAATCGTCTGGTCCAAAACCGCCCCGAAACAAAAACTATCTCTTTGGAGGAAAATTACCGCTCCACCCCGGAAATTCTGCAATGTGCCGTAGAAGTCATTACGAAAAACGGCGGCAAGCCACGGTCTCTCAGAGCGATGGCTCCTTCCGGAGAGGCCGTTTCTGTGGTAAAGTGCCCCACGCCTTTCCGCGAAGCTGTATGGCTGGCCAAAGAGATTAACGCCCTCTGTGGCGGCGTGGATATGCTCTCCGCCGATCGCCATCACAAAAATGTAAAGAAATCCCGCTCCTTAGGGGACATCGCCGTACTCTGCCGTACCAGAAAGCAGCTGAAACTGATCGAGGAATGTCTTACCCATGAGGGTATCCCCGCTGTGATCACAGCGCGGGAAGACTATCTGGATCACGATGACGTCCGCGGCTGCCTGGGATTTTTCCGCTCTCTCATCCATCCCAAAGATATTCCTTCTCTTGCCATTGCTTTGAAACTGGTATTTCAATGCCCTGACGACGAAATCAAAACCCTTTGCGGTGTAGCCGCGAAGCAGACCCACTGGGATATCACTGCCTTGCAAGAAGCGCTGGGGCACTTTGGCAAAGCCATGGCTTGGATAAAAATGCTAGAGACCTTTTTACCCCAATGGGAAAAGCGCGCTCCTTCGGAACTAATCGAAGCATGGGCGGAACAATGGGGAACCGGCGACGCCCTGGAAAAACTCATCCATGCCGCCCTCTTCCACGATACCATGGAGGGATTTCTCGCTGCCCTGGATCTCGGCGAAGAACAAGACATTCGCCGCGCCACCGGAAGGGACTACACCACTGACGCCGTGCAGCTTATGACGTTACACGGCGCCAAAGGGCTGGAATTTCCCGTGGTATTTCTGGCAGGGGTCAACCGTGGCACCTTACCTTTGGAGCGAGCCGGCGAGACCCCGAACACCAAAGAGGAACGCCGTCTGTTTTTTGTGGGAATTACAAGGGCAAAAGAATCACTGACCCTCACCGTAGGAGAAGGATCATCGCCTTTTCTGGCAGAACTCCCCTCCTCCATCCGCGTGGAAACAATCAAAGTTCCTACTCCGAAGGAAGAAGAACCCACATTGTTTTAAAAGCATTCCGGCATATCGTCACATTCACCGAATCAACGCTGCTTTCCGCGGCGTTAATTTTTTAGGGTATACATTTCTTTCCGTTTATTGTATAATATTTTTTTGGGTGCGCAAACACCACTCCGAGTACAATCATGGACTCACTTTGCAATCAACAAGAAAGGGAAAAACAATGAAGAAAATTTTAGAAGCGTGGAATCGCATCAGTCTGGTCAAACAGATCATTCTCGGTCTTATTGTCGGGATCATTTTGGCGGTAGCATTTCCCGATCAGCTTTCGGGCATTTCCATTTTTGGGGAACTCTTTGTAGGAGCATTAAAAGCTGTGGCTCCAGTTCTCGTTTTGTTCCTGGTCACTTCCGCCATTGCCCAACATCAGAAGGGGCAAAAAACCAATATGAAATCCATTATCATTCTCTATATGGTGGGCACATTATGCGCATCCATTACGGCGGTGATCGCCAGTTTTATCGTGCCGGTGGAATTGGTGCTTACGACTGGCGCCGGCGACGTCACACCGCCAGAGGGCATTACAGAAGTCCTCACAGGCCTGGTTACGAATATTGTGGCCAATCCTATCAGCGCCTTGGCTGACGCCAACTATATCGGGATCTTGGCCTGGGCGATTCTGTTGGGGCTGGCATTGAAAGCCGCCTCAGACAGCACCAAAACCATGGTAACGGACATTGCCAACGGCATCTCCCAGCTGGTACGCTGGGTCATTAAATTCGCGCCTCTCGGCGTTATGGGCTTAGTCTTTTCCGCCATTGCCACCAGCGGTCTGCAAGTACTTCTCGATTACGGACGTTTGATCCTTCTTCTGGTGGGCGTCATGATCTTTGTGGCTTTGGTAGTAAACCCTTTGATCTCTTTCATTTACTTAAGGCGGAATCCCTATCCCCTGATCTTTACTTGTTTAAAGGACAGCGGGATCACCGCTTTTTTTACCCGGAGCTCCGCGGCGAATATTCCCGTTAACATGGGACTTTGCGAACGATTGGGCCTCGATAAAGACACCTACTCTATTTCCATTCCTCTGGGGGCCACCATTAACATGGCAGGAGCAGCAGTGACCATCGCAACCTTGACTTTGGCGGCTACTCATACCTTGGATATTCACGTTGATTTTATTACGGCGATCATCCTCTGCGTCCTTTCGACCATCAGTGCCTGCGGCGCTTCGGGCGTCGCCGGCGGTTCTCTGCTTCTGATTCCTTTGGCCTGCAGTTTATTCGGAATTCCCAACGACGTAGCCATGCAAGTAGTGGGCGTTGGATTTATTGTCGGTGTTATCCAGGATTCCTGTGAAACAGCGCTGAACTCCTCCACCGACGTGCTCTTCACGGCTGTGGCGGAATACAGCAATCGACGGAAAGCCCCAAAAAAGGCTGCGTAAAAGCGGGGCTCCTGATTTCACGGCTGGGAATCGACTTCGTTCATCACGTTCCTTTATTCCATAATGTAAAAAACAAACTACGCGCTTATATCAAATAAGCCAGCGTTTTTCACGCTGGCTTATTTTTTTATGGAGGAGTTCTTTTGCGCTTATGATTTCTTGACGCGAACCTCCCGTTCCTCACTGCCAAGCAACACCGTGACATCATCTCTGATCTGAGAATATTGTTCATAAGGTGTTTGTTTGCCGTCGTTTCCGTCACGGAACTCATAACGATGAAGCCCTCTGATAAAAGAAAGATTGGCCAGTATAACAATGAAAGAGAGAGGCACTGCTGCCACGATACATGAGGTTTGTACCGATTCCAATCCCCCGGCGATCAACAACACCAGGCCGACGGAACCAATGAGCAACGCCCAAAAGCATCGCATAAAAACAGAAGGCTCTCGGTTGGTTCTGCAGACCATCATCGCACAGAGAATGGAGGCAGAATCCGCTGTGGTGATAAGGAACAAGTTCAAACTGACGAGAACCACAATAGAAAGGAAGGTTGTAAAAGGAAAGGAATCCAAAAGCACAAAAGCGCCAGCGCCTAAATTTTGTTCCAACGCCGGCCATATTTCGGTGATGCCGTTAACGTCGCTGTACATGGAAGTTCCTCCCAAGACACAGAACCAAACCAGTGTAAAGGCTGTGGGCAGTAAAATTGAACCGAGAATATACTGACGCAGGCTACGGCCCTTGGAGATTCGCGCGATGAAACCGCCGACAAAGGGCCCCCAGGACAAGAACCAGCACCAATAAAAAACCGTCCAGGCTCCAACCCAAGATTCATATTCCCCGGAAGCACCGGTATAGAAACTCATAGCCAGGAAATCACCGAGATATTGTCCCGTCGTTTCCAGCATCAAATTGAGCTGGAACCGTGTGGGACCCATAAACAAAATAAACAACATCAGGGCAATACAGAGAAAAATATTGAGGTCGCTTAAGCGTTTGACCCCTCGTTCCACACCGCTGGCGGCCGAAGCCATGTAACAACCGACGAGAACCAACATCAAAATCACCAGTAAGGTGTTGGTGACCTCAACATGGAGCACTTTAGAGATGCCGTAGCTCATGCTCATCAAGCCCATGCCAATGGTGGTGGCAACCCCCAGAACCGTCGCGAAAATGGAAAGCAGTTCCGATACAAACTCCCACCCACCTTTGAGCTTCACGCCGAAAAGGCCATATAACGCCGTAGATGTGGTAATAGGTAATCCATATCGATAGGCGAAATAGCCAATGGGGACCCCCAGGGCCATATAACCGACCCAGCCTTGAATTCCCCAGTGAAAAATGGCGATCTTCATAGCGGAAGAATAGCCGGAGGGATCACCGGTGGGGAAAGGATTATGGGGGGATTCCACCATAAAATGGGTCATGGGTTCGGCGATCCCCCAAAACAGGAAGCCAACGCCGATCCCGCAGCTAAAGAGCATGGCAAACCAGGAAAAATTGGAAAACTCCTTCGTATCCTCTGCCCGCCCCAGTTTCAACTTGCCATAGCGGCTGAAGGCCACGGCAAAATAAAGAATCATTAGGGAGCAAACAATGAGAATAAACCAGTTGCCGAGATACAGTTCAATATGATGTGAAAGCCAGGTGGCAGCGGCGGCAAAGGATTCCGGAATACCGATCCCCAGAAAGAGGATCGCCAAGATCACAGTGGCGCTGGAAATCAGGAGTTTTCTATCGTATCGTTGATGGGATATCAGCATATAACCACCTCCCAGGGATCATGCAACGAAAAACTCGACCAATGGATGGACTCCTTGCAAAAGAAGCCCGATACCCAGATGTCCGGGCACCAAATTTCCGTTCTATCGATCATATTTCCTCTGAAACAGGCTTTTCTTTGGCAAAGGCAGAACGAAGCATCATAATGGAAGCGTAGAAAATGGCAACGATGACGATCCATGTCAGAACAGTGAGAGGCAGTGATTTGACGAAAACAACAGCAATAATAATACCGATGGCGCCGGCAATCACTCCCACAAGACAGGCTTTCCGGTCATAGGCCCCCTCTTTCACGAAGGTAAATCCCGCAGCAGTCATGAGATAGGCGCCGCTGGCCATCATGATCGGGAACGCGCAGGCAGGACTCATTCCCAGGGAATAGGTCAGGGCCATCGTTGGGCCATAGTTGCCGATGCCGATGGTCATGACCGCACCAATGATAAAACAGCCCACAATGGCGGCAACCAAACGCCACCCCACAAGCCCCGTGGCTTCGCCGCCAGGAGGCATGAGCCCCAACTGGCGTATAATCATAACGAGAGCTACTACAATCAGAGCAATACCCATACCGAGCTGGATCTTTTTTTCCGGTAGCCGCGCCACAAACCGAGCGCCGATGGCGGCACCCAGGGCCGATGCAGCCACTGTGCTGAACAAGGTAATCGGATCCACATCGATGACGGTGATGTAAAGAATACAGGAAATAGCGCAAGGCAAGGAACACATTACACTGAGGGAGCCGGGGATGAGGCGGTCGGGAATCAAATGGGTTAGTTTATAAATCGTCGTTTGCGGAGCATAACTGCCGATTCCCAACGCGTCAAAAAAAAGAGGGATCCCGGAACTCGCCGCTAGCCCAAGGACACTTTTGTCGGAAAAGGTATCTTTATGCTTCACCATGTCGCGGCCGAGATATACTGCGAAAATGGCGGCAAAGATAATCATACCGCAGATGAGTATTGTAATAACCATAAAAAACTCCTTTCTCGCTTTTAACAGACCAAAAAGATAAGAGTGCAACGAAAAACGGAAATCACACCTTCTTTCGTATCCAGTATAGCAAGAAAGGAATGGTGAAAATATTGTCAATCAGTAAAAAAACAAACATTCTTCTTGATATTTTGTCAAAAATGTATATCACTGCATTTTTAAAAAGTAATCGTAAAAGGACAGACACATTTCCAGGGTCAGGCGGCGCTGGGGGGACAAAGGATCCATTCCCAAAATATCCTCAATCTGTTCCAAACGATAATAAAGGCTTTGGCGGGTAATGTTTAAATCCTGGGCGGTCAATTGTTTATTGCCGTTATTTTCGTAATACTTTTTCAGCGTTTGCATTAATTTTCCATTGTGGGAGATATCAAAGGTCAAAAGCGGTTTGATCTGATCCATAACAAAATCCTTTAAATCATCCATATGGTTGCTGTCTTTGATGAGGGACAAAATAAAATACAGGTTTAAATCTTCGTAGATATGATGCTCCCCTTGGAACTTTTGGCAAATATCCATGGTACCTAACGCTGTCTTATAACTGCGGGGAATGTCTTTGACATCGTTGGAACGGTAGCCACAGGCCAAAAGCAGTTGAGGCTTTCCCTCTTGGATCCGCAGGTTTTTATTAATATGTTCCGTGACGGTTTCAAACCGCTCCTTCCAAGTGTCGTTGGGGCCATAGTCCATGACGATCCCTGTAAGAAGCCCATTGGCAAAAAAGGGATAGAAAATAAACTGCTGTTCCTCAAACATCATGCGCAGGGCTTTGGCGATGGAAAGGTAGATGCTTTCCGACCATTGATAAGTAATTTTACTTTTTCGGTATTCTACCACGGTGATGAACCAATATTTTTTCTTCAGTTCAAAGCGGGACATCTCCAAATGTTCCGCAATACGCTGTTCACTGATATTGCCGTTGAGCCAATCCAGCATCCAGTAATTGGCATCCAACTTTTGTTTTTCCAGAAGATAATCCTGGTTCACATACTCCAGAATAATGCGGATCAGGTTGCGGCTAAGATCAATGAACCGAACCAGACGGTGAAACACCAAAAGAGGCACTTTGTGCCGATTAGCCAAACGAATCATTTCCTGGGGCACTTCATCCACATACATATTCAATTGGAGACAGAACCCCGATATCTTTTTTTCCAGCAGCTGTTTAAAAAAAGGAATCAACTGTTCTCCTTTTTTGACCCCTACGGCACTACAAAGGATCAATTCGTTGCCATCAATCCATTTGTTGGAATCATCCCAGGTCTCCAAAATATGGACCCAGCTGAGCTCATTGGTCAACCCCGCGCCCCCGGCGACCAATTCAGCATCGCGGAAATCCTCGGTATCCAGAACTTCTCCCATGGTGATGCGGTGATTTATCAACATTCCGATTCCTCCTTCACAAACCCTCGCGATCGTTTTTTTCTTTCTGATATAAATATTATACCATTTGTTGAATTTTTTGTCTTTACACATTGTCGAAAGAAAAATATTTCTTCTTTACGTTTTGCCAATTTCCCGCCGTCACAAAAAAGAATACACTGAAAGCGAAAACGGAAACAGAACTCGCACCCAAAATGAATATAAATGAATATAAAGGAGGATCATCATGAGAAACACTTTACAAGCCGGCCTCACACCCCAACGGGGAATGGGCCTGACTCTCTTCAGCGAGGATGACCTTTACGCAATCCACTGCGCAACCCTGGAAGTATTATACACCATAGGCGTCAGAGTTCCCGGAGAGGAGGAGCGCCAAATATTCGCCGGCGGCGGCGCCACGGTGGACAACGACAGCAAAATTGTTAAAATTCCTGCCTATATGGTAGAAGATGCTATTAAAAACGCGCCTTCCACTTTATTGCTGGCAGGGCGTGTTCCTGAAAATGACTACGTCATTCACAACAAAACCGTCGCCTTTACCAATTTCGGCGAAGGGGTAAAAGTAGTAAATCCCCATACCAGAAAAGCAGAACTTTCCACAAAGAAGCATTTGGCCGACGCTACCCGTATCTGCGACGCTTTGGAAAACATCACCGTTTATGAACGGGCTCTGGGAGCCGACGACGTTCCCGTAGAAGTACAGAGTATTCACAATGCCGAAGCCATCTTCAACAACACCACCAAACACTGCTTTATCGGCGCTAACTGCGGTTACAATGCCCGTCGCATCATTGAAATGGCCCAAGCCATCGTCGGCGGAGAAAAAGAGCTGCGGCAACGTCCCATTTATACGCCCCTTTGCTGTCCCAACAGCCCGTTGACCCTAAACCCCGACACTTCCGAGGTCATCATGGAAGCAGCACGGGCAGGCATTCCTGTCAACGTCCTTTCCATGGCTTTGGCCGGTGGAACATCTCCGGTAACTTTGGCAGGGACACTGGTCTGTCACAATGCCGAAGTACTGTCGGGTCTTGTCCTCTGCCAGCTGGTTCATCAGGGAAATCCTTTCATTTACGGAAGTTCTACTACGATGATGGACATGCGTTTCACCACCGCCGCCGTAGGCGCTTCGGAACTGGGAATGCTCAACGCCGGTGTGGCGCAACTGGCGCAATTCTATAAACTGCCCAGCTTTGTAGCGGGCGGTTAGGTTGACAGCAAGTTAATCGACGCGCAAGCAGCCCACGAAACCACCCTTTCCGCCACATTGACGGCATTGGCAGGAGCCAATATCATCTACGGTTTGGGAATGTTGGAAATGGGCATGACCTTTGATTATGCAAAATTGGTTATGGACAATGAATTTGCCTACATGATCAAACATGCCGTCAAAGGTATTGATGTCGATGACGCAACTTTAGCAGTGGACGTCATCCGTCAGGTAGGCCCCGGCGGTGAATTCGTCAGCCACGAACACACTTATCAGCATTTCAAAGAAAGCCAAAGCCGCAGTGTACTCATTGATCGCCGCATGCCCGAAGACTGGGTTGCGCTGGGATCTGTGGATATGCTGACAAAAGCCAACGATGTGGCCATCGACCTTTACGACCACTACAAACCCATCCCTTTAAGCTGCGACGTGCAGAAAAAACTTCGGGAAATCGTCAACCAGGCAGAAAAGCATTACAATGTCAGATTAAGTGTAGAGTAGCCCCATATTCTTATCCATTTCAAAATGAAACCCGACGGAATAATTTCCGTCGGGTATTTCATTGTTCCTCGTACTTTACTTTATGAGAAATTATGAGGAAATTATAAAACTTTCAAAAGGATTTCTCTGTGTATCATCGAATTCAACAAAAAGCGAGCTTGAATGAGAGGAGAAAAGCATCATGGATCCTTTAAGCAAAAAGATATATTTAGAATTACCAAAGCCCCGTACCGGCGACGTGACCGCTGACAAAGAGCGTCTGCTCCGTGAATTAACCCCCATGGTGGGAAATGTGAAGCTCCCTTACGCTATATTTCGTAGAGACTACCGCGCCTTTCGGGAACAGGACTGGAATGTCACTGCGACCCTGGTATGGACGGGACAACAGTGGGAGATCACTGCCATTGAGCCGGGAGACACTACCGCTGCTCATTACGGCCTTGCTGTGGATTTGGGCAGCACCATGATCGCCATGGAGTTGGTTGATTTACATACGGGAGAAGTCCTGGCAGCAGACGGCGCCTCTAACCCACAAATTGCCTACGGCGACGAAATTTTGAGCCGCATTTTTTACGGCAAAGATAACGAAGACCATCTGAAGGAATTACAGCGCTGCGTCGTTACGGCATTTTCCGATCTTCTTGATCAAATGGAGGCCATTTCCGGTATTGACGCCAGAAAAGCATCGCTGATGGTAGTGGGTGGCAATACAACCATGATCCATCTTCTCATGGGAATTGATGCCTTCTGCGTCTTTATGACCCCCTTTGCCCCGACTTTTAATGACGTCGGCTTCATCAACGGCAGCGAACTGGGCCTTGATTTCCGGGGCATGATCTACTGCATCCCTTCCATCGCAAATTACCTGGGGGGAGACATCATCAGCGGCCTTCTCACCGTAGACCTGGTAGACAGCGACCATCTGGGGCTTTATATGGACATCGGCACCAACGGGGAAATGGTCATTGGCAACAAAAACTTCCTCTTCGCCGGGGCCGGGGCTGCGGGGCCTGCCTTGGAAGGCGGTATCAGCAAATTCGGCAGCCGCGCCAAGCCGGGAGCAGTTTCCCATGTGGCCATCGACGGTAATGAGTTCACTTATACCACCATCGATAATGCACCGGCCATCGGCATTTGCGGTTCCGGTATCGTCGATCTCCTGGCGGAAATGCTGCTAAGCGGCTACATGGACAAACAGGGAAAACTGATTCCCGAAGCATCTCCCCGTATCGTGGAAAAAAACGGAGAACGAGCCATCATTTACGCCTACGGAACGGAAAGCGCCAGCGGAGAGGACCTTTATTTCTCCGAAAGCGATATTTTGGCCTTCCGCGATACGAAAGCCGCTGCCAATACCATGGTGGCATGTTTACTGGAGGCCACGGAAGTAAGCCCCGATGATATTGAGGTGATTTATACGGTGGGCGGCTTTGGCGAGCATATCAATTTGGAATCAGCCATTACCATTGGAATGTATCCCGACGTTCCCAGAGAAAAATTCCAAAGTATCGGCAACGGTTCCCTGAAAGGTGCCTTCGCCCTATTGACGGACAAAGCCAAATTACAACAAGTGCACCATATCTGCGAAAGTATCTATTATTTGGAATTCGCCCAATTCCCCGACTTTATCTCCAAAATGAGCGCTGCCGGGTTCTTTCCCCATACAGATCTCGGAGCTTACCCCAGTGTCATCAAAAAAATGGAAGCGCGGAAAAAAGCACGGAACAACGGCTCTCCATCATAACAACGACCAAAATAGCGGAATGCCTTTCCCATAGCATAACTCCAACGTTTACTTCGATCCTACGCCCATCAGCGGCAATCGAAAAACATATCTTACGAAAGGAAGATCTTCCATGAAAACATTAGGAATCATCGGCGCAGGCCAAATCGGCGATACATTCATCGGCGGGCTGCAAAGTTTTTCCCCCGCCGTGAAATGCTGTTATTATGAAATCTCGGAAAAACGTAAAAAGGAAATAGAAACTTGCTACGGCATGGTCGGCGAGGACAGTATCGCCGCAGTGATGGAGAAGGCGGATCTTCCATTCATCGCCGTGCTTCCCCAGGTATTTCACAAAGTGGCGCCGGAGCTCGCGAATCATTATCGCAAAGACCAGATCATCATCTCCGCCATGGCGGGGATCAGTTTGGAAGAAACCGCCGCACCAATGCCTAAAGGAGCAAAAATTGCTCGTTTGATGCCGAACATGGCCTTAAAACATGGTGCAGGAACAGGAATGATCTCCTTTAATGAATTCGTTACAGAGGAAGAACGGAAAGCGCTCATCGATCTCTTTTCTCCCCTCGGCTTGATCATGGAGATCCCGGAACGTCTTATGGACGCCGCCACCTCTTTGGCAGGCTCTACACCAGGCTTTTTCTATGTCATGGTCGACGCCATGGTTCTCGGTGGCGTTAAAATCGGCTTTTCTCGGGAACAGGCAGAAAAAATCGCCCTTTGGTCCATGTACGGAGCCGCGAAAATGATGCTGCAATCGGGGGAAACTGCCGCCTTTCATCGCGACCAAATGATGGCGGCCTACGGCACAACCAACGCCGGGGTTTGCACTTTAGAGAAGGAGAATTTTCGCGGCGCCGTCATCGAAGCCATAGAGGAATCTTGTCGCCAAAGCAAAGCCCTGGGTGAGAGCGTATCCCCTAAACATACCACCCCTAAGTAAGCACCATGGAAATTAAGATCGTAGGCATTCCTTTTCAGCAGATCAAATGAGGAAATCATTGTCTTACGCAATTTTTCATCGGATCTCGTAAATCCAGATCATAAAAAAGCAGACCTTTAGAAGGTCTGCTTTTATTTTTCTTAAGGAATAGCCCGCGAGAACATCTCATCCGGTTTTGCCCTCGTAGTAGTACCTCATATCCCACTATGAAGAAGACGACGATGGAATCAGGCTGTTTTGCCGCCCATTTTGACTTCTTCAAATTCTTTTTGCATCTCTTCCGACGGTTCGGGGGTTAACAAGGACACTACCACAATACAAAGAGCGGAGAACAGGAAAGCGGGTAACAGTTCATAGATGTCCCACACACCGCCCAAAGGACGAATCAAAAGATTCCAGACGAATACCATGCCGGCGCCGCCGAGCATCCCGGCAATCGCCCCTATGCGGGTCGTCCGTTTCCAGAACAGACTAAAGAGCATCAACGGTCCGAAAGTCGCGCCAAATCCCGCCCAAGCAAAACTTACAATGGAAAAGATAACGCTGTTCTCGTCCAAGGCGATCACGATCGCCACCACAGCGATGAGAAACAGAGTGACTCGGGAGATGTTCAAGACTTCTCTGTCGGAAGCTTCTTTTCGGAACAGTCCCTGATAAATATTTTTCGCGAATGCAGATGCCGCGATCAGGAGATACGAGTCGGAGGAACTGATCGTCGCAGCAAGGATCCCCGCCATAACAAATCCCGCGAGAAGCGGCGGAAGCAGATTTGTCGACAAAAGGATAAATACGTTCTCGGCCTCAGGAGATGTGAGCAGAGCTGTAGGATACAGAGAACGGCCCACTACCCCGATAAACACCGCCGTTGTCAGAGAGATCACAACCCATACTGTTGCGATTCTCCTGGACATTGTAAGTTCATGTTCACTCCGGATTGCCATAAATCTGAGAAGAACCTGGGGAATACCAAAATATCCCAACCCCCATGCCATAGTTGATACTACGGAAAGAATACCGTAAGCCGATTTCTCGCCGAACAACGGCTGCCCTGCCGCTACCTGCTGTACACCGTCTACGGTCTGAGGTGTGGCAACTCCGAAGAATTCAAGAAACCCCGGGATAGAACGTACATTGTCGATAACAGCATCCAGACCACCTGCTGTGGCGGTTCCCACACACACGATAACCGCGAGTGCAATAATCATTACGAGAGCCTGCATAAAGTCGGAAGCGCTTTCCGCAAGGAACCCACCGATAATGGTATAGATCAAAACAAAAACAGCACCCAGAATCATCATGGGGATATATGGCATATCAAAGAGCGTTGAGAACAATTTGCCACAGGTTACGAGACAGCTCGCAGCATAAACGGTGAAAAAGATCAAAATAAATAAAGCCGCGATTGTCATAATGATCTTGCGATTTTCATGATAGCGATTCGAAAAAAATTCCGGCAACGTAATCGCGTTGCCTGCTTTCACACTGTAACGACGAAGCCGCTTAGATACTATCAACCAGTTCACATAAGTTCCTACAGCCAAACCAATTGCCGTCCAGGCCGCATCGGCGATCCCGCACCAATAAGCAACCCCCGGCAGCCCCATGAGCAACCAACCTGACATGTCCGAAGCTTCGGCGCTCATTGCAGTCACCCAAGGGCCAAGGCTTCTTCCTCCGAGGAAATACGCATCTGAATTCGCATTTGCTCGTTTTGCAAAGGTGATTCCGAGTATGACAACCACCGCCATATAAATAACCATGGCGATCAATATCTGTACTGTGTCTCCCATTGTTTCATTCCTTTCTCATGTTTGTCGTTTATACCTTTTTCATATATGGACATAATTATAATCAAAAAATACTGTTTTGGCAACTCTATTTTTCCCAATGGACAATATAACCATCTTTTATTCTATTTAACAAAAAGAGCTGATAGTCCTCTTTATCATGATTTTATCCGCTCTTTATACCCATTGACTGTTTCTTTTTGAATCCATCACCGTGGTCTCAATCACCAGATATATCATCTTTCCATGAAAAGGATAAAAGTACAAAACATTATTGTTTCCACAACAGAAATAGTCTTTCAAGTTCCTTTCGCCGCTTCAAAGCATGACCTTTTATGGTCACAAAAAAATACCACCAAAAAAGCAGACCGCCTTTGGTCTGCTTTGATTTTGATATGTGGTTGTAGCTGGTGGAATGGTGGCGCGCCCGAGACGACTCGAACGTCCGACCTGCGGTTTAGGAATGACGATATTATTTTTTTCTGTTGTTTACTCTTTTTCTGTTTTACGCCTTATACTGGCCTTTTAATAAATTTATATATTGTCTGCCCTTCTTTGATTCCCCCTCTTTTTGTGGCTATAAGCGGCAAATAAGCGGCAAATATCAATGCCGTTCAGTGGCGTTTATTACTTTTTCTATGGTACATGCCGCTTCTTTATCAGCCGAGCGTATCAGGTGGGAATAAATATCCATTGTAGTTGATGTTCTGGCATGGCCTAAGCGTCCCGAAACGGTGCGTATATCCGCATGATTAGCAATCAATAAACTGGCGTGGGTATGTCGTAATGAATGTAAACATATGTTGGGCAACTCATGACGTTTAACAAAGTTGTGAAACCATCCGGAAGGGGTATCCGGGTTCATCGGGCTTCCGTCCCATTGGGTAAATAAGCGGTCTGTATCCTTCCACAAAGAACCTATTTTTAAGCGCTCTGCATTTTGATAAGCCCTATATTCTTTTAACATTTTTCCCGCTCCCGCATCAATATGAATGCTTCTTACAGAAGTTTTATTTTTCGCTGTATCTTCAAAAACTCCCCGTCCGGGAAGATATGCGGAAGTTCGTTGAATGTGAATAACACCTTTTTCAAAGTCAATATCCTTCCATTCAAGTCCCATCGCTTCCCCCCGTCTCATTCCGGTATAGAGCAATAAATATATTAAAGTTTTATATTGTATTGGTTCCCCTTCCAAAGCCACCAAAAGACGGGAAAAGTCTTTTTCGTCTAGGTATTTTGCTTCCTTGTTTTCCGCTTTGGGGGGCTTTACCCGTTGACAGGGATTGGATGGGATGATCTGCCAATATACCGCCGTGGAGAGAACAGAGGAAAGAAACTGGTGGTAATGTCGTACAGTCATGGGCGCCAGTGCCGTATCTATTACAACAGGTTCAAAAATAGCGTTCCGTTTTGTCTGTAGGGCTTTAGCGATCTTATCCGCTGTGTTTTCTGTGATGTTTTTCCCGTTCCATGCATTGGTAATGGTTCCCTTGCTTACGCCTGATAACTCATGGAGTTTTGCCCGTGTTACGTTTTTCCGGTTCATTTGCTCCTTTAGGTTTATTTTTGCTCTATATTTGTTATCCTGTCGTTCAGCGGCGATCTTGTCATATAACGACATGATATGAGCGGGTTGCAACTTATCCATGCGAATATGACCTATCATTGGATTTATCCGCTCTAAATGTTCTCTATAACGCTGAATAGTACGCGGCTTTAATTGTTTTTCGGCATAGTCTAGGAACCACCGTTCCGCAAATTCAGAAAAACGCAAGTCCCCGCTGACGCATTGACCGGAAAGCACTTTTTCTTCAAAAAGAACTTTCTGCCGCTCCAATTCCTTTTTGATTTGCTTCTCCGTCATATTGGGAGCGGGTTTCCACGTCATGTACTTTCTTATCTGTTTCCCTTGTGGAGTATATCCACAAGAGACGGAAATATTATAAGTGTTTCCCCTTTTCTTGATGTTTGCCATAGTTGCAAAACTCCTTTCATTCTGTTAGAATAAAAGGGCAGACGGATTATAAAATCTATCTGCCCTGTGAATCCCTCTCGGTGGTCGGACCGAGGGGGTTTTTTATTATTCGGGGTTTTTATATACCTCCGTTAGTCTTTCAAGGTAATCAAGAGCTAACTTCTGGCCTTTTCGGTTAAGGGAACGATATGCTTTAAGAAGTGCTTCTTCATCTGTTGTTTTTGTTATCATGGTATCTTCTGTGGATGGTGACAATGTATTTTCGTATTTGCTCAATGTTTTTAATAGAATCTCTTCTATCGCTTCATCACTTAACGAATGGTGCCGTAGTTTTATCACCATTGGTGTTACCTTATTTTCGATAATCTCGGACTTTTCTACGCCAAACACATCAGCCATTTTCTGAATATTTCCCATTCTGGGGGTTTTGGCTCCTGTTTCCCAAGAAGAAACGGCCTTATCTGTTACCCCGATTTTTTTTGCGAGTTCGACTTGACTTAAACCCTGTTTTTCACGGAGTGCTTTTATATTTTTACCAATACTCATTTATAGCACCTCCTTGTTTTGTATTATATACCACAGGTAGGAGAATGTCAACTATAAGTTATTGACATTCTCCTAAAAGTATAGTATACTAAAAGAAGAAAAAGAAAATAGGAGGGAATAAATTGTATTTTACAGTAGAAAAAGCCAGAAAATATGCAGGTCTCACGCAAGCCGAGATGGGAAAAAGAATGAAAATTCATCGCCATACCTACGCCAAAATAGAAAAATATCCAGAAAGAGCAACCGTAGAGCAAGCAAAAATGATTGCAGACATCACAAAGATACCTATTGACGATATTTTTTTCAGCAATAACTCTACTTTAAATAGACAACCATAATACTCTGCACGATGAAGCGAAAAAAGAAAGGAAGGCAAATGGAGACAGTAACAATTAGCTTAACGCCAGAAATGCAAAAAGCCATAAAGCAATATCAAGCCCACTGCGGGAACGAAACCACGGAAGAAATATTGAAAACTCTGCTCATTTTGGGGCTGGGAAAGGAAGAGAGCCGATGAACAAACAAGGCGTCAATAATAACATAAAAAAAGCCATTGTGCGATTGATTGAGCAAATAAACAATGGCGATCATATCAGACAGATATATAATAAAGTGCGATATTTACACAGCAAGGAGGAAGTAATCAGAGAATGAAAGAATTTGCCGAGTATT
>NBJMC04201__coassemble_252_pt1 | contig 59560 bp, 61 predicted proteins | sample NBJMC04201__metabat2_high_PE_023 | metagenome-assembled genome bin NBJMC04201
AGTGTCACCGTCATATTCGTAACCACAAACACTGCACACATAAGTCATAATCAAATTCCTCCTATTCAATCATTTTTTTGGTAATAAAACGGGAAAATTTTCGATATTTTTATTATAACACTCCATTCTTTGACTGTCAGCATTTTTTTGGAGATTGCACAAAATCTTTCAAAGTCGGAATAACAAAGTCATATGGTTCCCACCGAGGGTAAAATTTTGGCAAAATCCCTCTATGAACTCGCAATCAACGTCCGATACGTCTCTTTTCGTTCCGTCCATCCACCGGATTAAATTTTTAAAAACCAAAGTCTTTCGTTGCCTTTTAAAATTCAGACTTCCCATTTCAAATAAGAACCCCTGAAGGAGAACTTCACTGTATCCTAAAAAGGACACAAGAATTTTCCCTCCAGGGGTTCTTACAGTTTTATCCATTTTCAGTTTTCTTATTTGGCAAAGACATGACCGCCGATGGTCGCTACGATCTCCTTGCTGTTAAGGAACGCATTATTAGGCGCCTTTACAGGATTCCAATAAAAGAGACTGCCGTTGGTAGGATCCACACCGCGGGCAGCATCTTTCGCTGCTGCCAAAGCAGTTTCATCAGGAGTTAAGTAATACTGTCCATCGTCAATGGCACTAAACTGATTTTTCTGGAATAGCACCTCATACATGGTGTTCGGGAACAACGGACTTGCCAAGCGGTTCATAATGACCGCCCCCACGGCAACCTGACCTTCATAAGATTCCCCACGGGCTTCACCGTAAATCATTTTAGCCATCATCCAGACTTCTTCCTCTGTCAGCGTAATGGAAGAATCGTCAGTAGTTTCCTCCAGGGAATCTCCTTCTTCCGGAACAGTACCTGCTCCTTCTATATAGAGGATCTGCCCACAATAAATACGATCCGAAGTAAGGCCGTTGGCCGCCATGATGTCATCGACACTAAGTCCATAAGATTGCGCAAGACGGTAAAGGGTATCGCCGGCGGAAACCTCATAATTTCCATTTGGAACATTCTGGGCATTACTGTCAATGCGCAGCGTCATACCGGGATAAATCAAAACGCCGCCGTCGGACAATCCATTGCCATTGATAATGGCCGATGAATCGACATTATATTTTTGCGCGATCTTATAAACAGTATCTCCGTTTTCTACCGTATGATTGGTATTGACCTCTGTGGCCGATACCCCTACACTAAACATAAAGATAAAGGTCATTGCCAAAACAGTTACGGGTAACTTGATTTTTAATTTCACTGCATTACCTCCTTTTCTGTAATACATTTCCCATATTACAACAAAATAGTAAAGATTTCATTGAATAAAGTTTTCCAACAAAGGAAAATAATGGCAGGGACAGGTCAGATTGCATAGGATATAGGGATCAAATGTCAGGAGGATTGCCATGAAAATCAAAAGCGGTGACTACGTAGTCCGCAAATCATACGACCGAGATATTATTTTTAAGGTAAAACAGATTTTTCAGGATGAAAACGGAGGACTGTCGGCAGTATTAAAGGGCGTTGCCATCCGCTTGCTAGCCGATGCCCCTTTGATGGATTTGGAGCAATTAAACGCCGAGGAAACAGCACGACTCATGGCAGGAGAAGAAGATAACGCCATCGAAGAATTGCTTCTGCGACGCAAAGCTGACAAACAATGGCGAGGAGACGAAAACAGTTTTTTTGATTTTCCTGGAAAAGTACTGCATCTCGATGGTGACCGAGAATATCTAAACAAATGTATCGAGGTCTATGATAAATTTAAAATTCCCAATGCCGGGCTGGCAATAGCAGAAAAAGACCAGCCTGACGCCGTCAGTTACTATCTGGAAAAATATCGCCCCGGAATCTTGGTCATCACCGGCCACGACAGTCTGCTAAAAGGAGCAAAGGATTACAGCAACTTAGACAACTACCGCAGCTCCGGTTATTTCGCCGAAGCGGTGAAAAATGCCAGACGTTATCAACCTGACCGCGATTCTTTGGTAATTTTTGCCGGTGCTTGTCAAAGCTGCTATGAGGCATTGATTGGGGCCGGCGCCAATTTTGCAAGCTCTCCGCGGCGAGTGTTTATCCATATTTTTGATCCGGTGCTTATTATTGAGAAAATTGCTTATACTTCCATCAAAGAAGTAGTGACTGCTGATGAAGTCGTCGGCGGAACCGTCACCGGCAGCGACGGTATTGGTGGCATAGAAACGAGAGGCCAATTCCGTTTGGGTTATCCCTCCACATTAAAGCATTAAGATCGTCTTTAAAAACAATATTTGGCAACGGTACGATTCATCACCAAAAGAAAACCACGGAAATCTTCCGTGGTTTTCTGCCGATTCTTCAAGTTTTATACACTTAAAACACCGTAAAACATAAGGAATCATATATGACCATAGGAAATCACCAAAAATCTCCAAAGTCCAAAAATGAACCCGGTAAATGACCTTTCTAACAGTTCCCTTCTTCGGAATCCTACCAATGGCTCTTCTATGGGGAAATTCACTGGTAAATAAGGAACCACCGGATGGTGCGATATCTTTAATTTTCAGAAGTATTTTTGGGTACAATGGGGCCGCTGCATCCATATCCTGTCGCACTGGCCGACTTTGACTGTTTTTGAAGCAATATCGCGCAATGATCACAATAAGATTTTTCATCGATAGAATAAATATCATCACCAAAGATTTCTCGACCACAACGATTGCATTCAGCCATACTATCACACTCCTTTTTAAATCTTAAACTCATATTATAAAATTTGGAATTGATTTTTACCCCAAAAGCTACTGTCTATTGATGGTCATAAACTATCTTTTTATATGGAACAGTTGCTCCACGCCGGTTCTAATTTTTGCTGCCAGCCAAATAAGAGGAGCTGACAAAAAAAACCAAATTACAGTGTAAAGCAAACAAACTTGTCCCATGAAATTAAAATAAAAACGGCTGTAATCCCACACATTCCAATGAGCCCAAAGATTCACAATACAGCCGGCAACAAATTCTAAAACAGTAATAATCGCCGCTCCGATAGAACAACGCACCCAAATCGGCGTACCCTTTTTCAGGCGCCGATTCACATCGTCTACCGCCCAAAAACAAGCGCCACCGGCCAAAAACATGGACCAATGACTGAAACCTCTCCAGAGGATTTCCAACATATAATAAATGCCGCCCCCAATAAGGAACAGAAGAATCGAGGGCAAAAACCGCTTCAAAAAATCACCTCCATGACTTTCTGATTTCAGTATCTGCACCGCGAATTGATTCTATACTTTACAATATGAGGCCAAATTTTAGCGATTTTTCAACATCTTTTTTCCTCTTTGCTTCCAATGAGAAACTCTCCGCTATGAAAAATTTCCCAAAATTTTCCATGACAAAAGATGGATGAAAACATCGGTGTAACCCTGGAAATTCAACTTGTTTTTGTAAAAACGAGTTGTTCAAGAGAGAAAATGCCTATTCAATTTGGGGAAAATATGGTATAATTATTTTATAACACATCAACTGATCCCCCAAAAGGAGGCGGTGGTATGAAATTATCCCGGCGTTTACAGACCGTCGCCGATCTTCTCCCCCGGGGAATTTCTTTGGCGGATGTCGGTGCCGACCGAGGAGAGTTGTCCTACTATCTTCTGGAACAAGGAAAAGTCACCCGTGCCATTCTAAGCGATAGTTCCCGACACTCGTTGGAACGGGCCAAACATCTTTTTGGTGGCACCTGTTACGAGCAGTGTGTCGAATTCCGTCATGGGCCTGGTTTGGAAGTATATCGGGCAGGCGATGCGGATTATGCCGTCATGGCCGGCATGGGAGGACGAACCATCGTAAAAATTCTTGAGGACTCCCCTTCTGTATTAAGAAGCTTTCAGAGCATCATCATTCAAGCCATGGGGAATTCAGAAGAAGTACGTCGCTGTTTGGAGCGATTACGGTTTTGCATCGACGAAGAAATACTTTTATGGGAAGACGGTCATTTCTATACCATTATTCGGAGCCAGCCCTGTTCGGAGAAGCCCATTTCCCTTACGGAAGAGGAAATTTTTGCAGGACCTTGTTTATTAAAGAAAAAAGAGCCTCTATTAAAAGATTATCTCGGCCGAGCAAAACAGGATCGGAAAGCTGTTTACGATCACCTGATCCGAGAAAATCAAGGGAAAGAGCGCCAAAATCATCTATCTTACGAAATCGACTTGATCGAAAGGATCGAGCAACAACTCGAATAACTTATCCCCAAGGGAGGTTTCCCATATGAAATTAATGAACATCATGGAGGCACTGGACAAGACCTGTCCCTTTTCCATGCAAGAAGGGTTTGATAACAGCGGTCTCCAAGTCGGCGATACGGAAAAGGATTGTCAAAAAATTCTTTTGGCCTTCGACTTTACCGAAGAAGTCTTAGAAGAAGCCATCGCTGTTCGGGCAGACGTAATCATTACCCATCATCCATTTTTGTTCACCCCGCTAAAATCAATATCTACCGCCCACTGGAAGGGCCGTCAGATATTCCGCCTGATTCGGGAAAATATTGCGTTGGTTGCCCTCCATACCAATCTCGACAAAGACCTTCAATTCGGCGTTAGCAAAGCTTTGGCGGAACGACTTTGTCTACAAGGATCTCAGGTGTTGCTTCCGGAAGAAAACGGTTGCGGTTTCGGATGTATCGGCAATTTGTCCCAAGTCATGCTCTATACCGATTTTGTGGAATTTGTCAAGAAAGCCCTAGAGCGGCCTGCTGTCAAATATGTAGGCAAAAAAAATAAACAGGTCCAGCGAATTGCCGTTTCCGGCGGCAGCTGTGCCGAATTTATGGAAGAGGCACAAAATCAAGGGGCAGATGTTTTTATCTGTGGGGATCTGAAATACCATGATGCCCAAAAAGCGCAAGAAAACGAAATGTGTTTGATTGACGCTGGACATTTTGGAACAGAGGTTTGGGTGCTAAAAACTTTCCAAAACCGTTTATATGACATATTCCCTACGATGGAAATTGAAATCTGCAATAAAATCTATGATTATTGGCAGTATAAGTAAAAGGCAGCTTATTTGAGCTGTCTTTTTTATCTCGCCGTCTTATCAAGCACCAAGGAGGTTGATATGCAAAAAATCTATGAATATCAAGAAAAGCTGATGGAAAAAGAAAAGCTTTTCACGGAGTTGGAGCAATTAGCCAAAAAAAATGAATTATTGGAACTCAAAAATCAATATCGTGGCAAAAAACATCTCTTCTTAAAAATACGGCAAAGAATTGACGCCATGTACGCGGAACAAAAACAAATGGAGACGTCCTTGAAAGATGAAACAGAGTTGGCGCGCTCCATGGAAGAAGCCCTGTATAGCGGCGATATAAAAGACCCCAAAGAACTGGGATTCATCCAAGACAAATTGGAGCAAATCCAAGAATCCATAGAAAAAAAACAGACAGAACAAAAAAGAATCAAAGATGCTCTCCACTCTGAAATCGCCTACTACCAATATACCGGCGAAGAAATGAAAAAACTGCAACAAAAATTTTCCGAAAATCAGAACGACTTAAAAAATAAGCATCAGGCCATCAATGACAGAATTGCTACCATTGATAACGCGCTTGAAACAATCGCAAAAGAAATTACACCGGAGGAACTGAACGACTTTTTGGAAAAACGCAAACATCACCAAGGACGACTTTATGCAAAAGTTATTCACGGCAATACCTGTGGTGGTTGTTATCAAAAAATGCCTACGCCTCTTTTAAACCGTTTAAAAAGCGGGAAATCCGCCGTTTGCGATCACTGCGACAGAATTCTTCTTTATGAAAAGGAAGAAACACCGGCCAAAGAAGAAACGCATAAACAAAAGAGAAAAACTTCCACAAAGAAAAAATAACTTGCATTCCCTAATGAGCGGGTTTATAATTAATTGTTGCAAAGAGTAAATCGGATCATCGCGAAAGGAAGGCCGAAAGGTACCTTTTGAGGAAAGTCCGGGCACCACAGGGCAGGATGCCGGCTAACGGCCGGTGAGGGCGACCTTAAGGATAGTGCCACAGAAATAAACCGCCATCAAAACATTTAACAATGATAGAGCTGTCATTTTTAAATGTTTCGATGGTAAGGGTGGAACGGTGCGGTAAGAGCGCACCGGCGGTTTGGCAACAAACCGGCCAGGTAAACCCCATCTGGTGCAAGACCGAATAGGAAAGCGTGGGAGTGGCCCGCTCTGCTTTCGGGTAGGGTTGCGCGAGCCCTTTGGCAACGAAGGGCCAAGATAGATGATGATCAAAACAGAACCCGGCTTATAGATTTGCTCTTTGCAATTTTTGATTGACAAATAGCCAATTTCTGGTAAACTATTGATAAACGTACCAATTAAATAAAGAACGGTGCCACTATTTGGTTAAAAGGGAAAACGGTAAAAAGCCGTTACAGCACCCGCTACTGTAAGAGAAGATGAAATCCGAACAGCCATTGGCGTGCATTTCACGTTGAGAAGGCCGGAGAGTAAGAAGAAGCTCAAGTCAGGAAACCTGCCACAATTATCACCTTGATCTCGGGAGAGAAGGTCGGGATGTATCGTTCTGTCCGCATCCCATGCATGCGGATTTTTTTAATGCTCGCATTCTCCAGGTCACACTGGGGATTTTATTTTTTGCATTGCCACCAAATAAGGAATAATACAATGGACATCTCCGGAATCGGAGTATGCAGCCCCAATATATTATAAGGAGGAAACAGAAATGACATTATTAAAGGAAACCATTGAAAGAATTCAGCCCTTAGACAAAGACACGCAAAACGAAGCAAAAAATTATATCGACGGCCTAATCAAGCCCATTGGCAGTCTGGGCAAATTGGAAACCATTGCCGCTCAGATTGCAGGAATCACCGGGAAAGTGAAAGGCAATCAGATGAAAAAACGAGGTATCGTCGTTATGTGCGCTGATAATGGGATCCATGCCGAAGGCGTTGCAGTGGCAGGACAAGAAGTGACGACTCTCATGGCTCATTGTATGGCCAAAGGCGTCACAGGGGTTACCGTTTTTGCCAAAGAAGCCAATGCCGATTGCGTTTTGGTTGATGTGGGAATCAACAGCGACGACGTGATTCCCGGTATGATCCATAAAAAAATTGCGAAAGGCACAGCAAATTTCGCAAAAGGCCCCGCTATGTCCTATGATGATTGCATCAAAGCCATGGAAATTGGAATTGAGATTGTCGATCAAATGGCAGAAGAAGGATACGATATTATCGGTACCGGTGAATTGGGCATGGCCAATACTAGTTCCAGTTCTTGTGTGCTTGTGGCCCTCTCCGATGTCACGATGGATGAAGCTGTAGGCAAAGGCGCTGGCCTTACCGACGAAGCCCATCAACATAAAAAAGACGTTTTAAATAAGGCATTGGCATTAAACAAGCCCAACGCCAATGACCCCATCGACGTTATCGCCAAAGTCGGCGGATTCGATATCGCGGGCTTAGTAGGCGTATATCTTGCCTGTGCAGCCCACCGAATTCCCGTAGTCGTTGACGGCTTTATTTCTGCCGCTGCAGCACTGGCAGCAGTGAAACTTTGCCCTCTGGCTTCGGACTATATGATTACTTCTCATTGCTCGGCCGAACCGGGATTCCATGCCATGATGAAAGCTTTGCAAAAAGAACCCATGCTCATGCTGGATATGCGTTTGGGAGAGGGAAGTGGTTGTCCCTTGGCCTTCCATATTGTGGACACCGCCTTGGCCATGGTCAATGAAATGGCAACCTTTGGCGAAGCTGCCATCAACAACGAAGATTTCGTGGATATCCGGGAGTAAACCATGGGAAAAGTTATTTTAATTACCGGCGGCGCCAGAAGCGGAAAGAGCACCTTCGCTGAAACATTGGCTCTGGAAAAACAAGGAAAAATTTTATATGTGGCCACAGCCAAAGCCATTGATGAGGAAATGAAGGATCGTATTCGCCGCCATCAAGAGCGCCGTCCCGATCATTGGGATACTTTGGAGCAATACAAAGGGTTGCAACAAGTCCTACCGCAACGTTCCAAAAAGTATTGCGGTATTTTGTTGGACTGTGTTACCATTATGTCCACCAACATCATTTTTGATGATCCCGCCATGCTTCGGGAAGAAATTCCTTTTGAAGATATGCTCCGTGTCGAGGAGGCATTGATGGAAGAAATCGACGCTTTCATCTCTTGTTTCCCCGAATTGGATTGCGATTTAATTCTTGTTACCAATGAAGTGGGGTTGGGGTTGGTACCGGAATATCCCCTTTCCCGCTTTTATCGGGATGCTCTGGGAAGGGTCAACCAAAAACTGGGGCAAGCCGCCGACGAAGTCTGGATGGTAATTTCCGGCATTCCCGTACAGATCAAGGGGAAATAATATGAACAATCTCTATTTGATTCGTCACGGTGAAACAGAATATAACAAAAGAAAAGTCTATTACGGCGCCACCGACTGTGAATTGACAGCACTGGGACGGGAACAGGCGCGGGCCATTGCCGCTGCATTTCACGATATTCATTTGGATCTGACAATCGTAAGTCCCTTACGGCGGGCCCAAGAGACCGCAGACATCATTTTAGGGAAGAAAACGACTCTGCGGGAATCGGAACCTCGCATCCGCGAAATGAATTTCGGGATCTGGGAGGGAAAATATTACAAAGACCTTCAAGGCGACCCTGCTTACGAAGCATGGATGGCAGATTGGGAAAATGTACGTCCCCCCCAAGGGGAAAGCCACAATGATGTCGTCGCAAGGGTATCGGACTTTTATGAGAACCTAAAACAACGACCGGAAAAGGATATAGCTCTCATTTGTCATAACGCCGTATTGATGATTTTATTGACCAAAATTTTGGAAACAGATCCTACCTTCAGCTGGCATTTTGCCTTTGATCAGGGATGTTATACTCATATCCGCTTTGCAGACGGTTATCCTATCATCCAAGGGCATAATTTACGGTGACAATAGGTAACATCGCCAAAAAAGCACAAAAGATCAAAAGGGATATGAAAGATTTCTATCACTGCCCAACATAAAAGGAACGTCGGTGCGAGTTTATCGCACCGACGTTCCTAATTTATAATGCATCAATTGATTTGCAATCTTAGCCTCAAAAAAGCAGAGCATAGAGCAAGGCGACCACAATTCTTTGAACAAGAATGATGAGGAGCATCAGAATCATGGGCGAAAAATCCAAAGGAAATGAGGAACCGGGACGCATTGTCAACCGGCGGATTGGCGCCAACAAAGGTTCTGTCATGCCAAAAATGAACTGATAAAATTTCCCGTAAGGATTCATACGGAACCAAGAGAGAATTACCCGTAAAAATAATATCCCGAAGTACACTTCAAAAGCAATATTCACAGCACGGATAATCATCAATGAAAAACTCATTCTTTTTTGCCCCCTATTTCTTCTGCACGACGCCAGGCAGCATGAACAGCCTCAATCACATCATTGCGAAAGCCGCCGGATTCCAAAGCGCGAACACCTTCGATGGTGGTCCCCGCCGGGCTGAGCACACTGTCTCGCAGGTCGGCTGGAGATTCTCCGGTGGTTTTTAGCATCTCAGCAGCCCCCAACATCGTTTGGGTTGCCAAAGAAAGCGCCAGTTTCTTGGGAATACCTACTTCAATACCGCCAAGAGTCATCGCGTCTATCATCGTATAAAAATATGCAGGACCTGACCCAGATATGGCCATGGCACCGTTCATCATTTTTTCGGGGATTTCTTCTACTATAGCAATGGACGATAGCATATCAACGAGCCAACTTTTTTCTGTTTCCGTTACATAATCATTAGCGGTGAAAAGACAAACCCCTGCCCCGACTCCCATGGCAGTATTGGGCATCAAACGGACGATTTTTGCATCTTCGGGAAGCTTTTTTCCCACAGTGGCAATGTCAATTCCAGCCATAATGGATAGGATAATTTGTCCTTCACGGTAATTGGCAGCGATTTCATCCTCGATTTCGGGAAATATTTGCGGCTTCACTGCCACAAAAACCACCGAAGATTTTTCCAATACCTCGGCGTTGTTTGCCGCTGTATTGACCCCATACTCACTGAGCATATACTGTCTGCGGCTACAGACAGGGTCATACAGCAAATATTCCAGATGAAAGTCAGCCGCATGGTCTTTGAGACCGCCAATCATCATCTCGGCCATTTGGCCGCCGCCCAAAAAACCAAGACGGAACATTATAAACACCTCGTTTATTATATAGGATAGTCAAAACACAGTTTTTCATGTGTTAAGACTCTAAGTAAAACCATTCCCCATCACAATGACAAAAATCATAGGATGGGGAAAGGAATCCAGCTTGTATTGCGCCTGAAACGTTTTATTTTACTTTGGAATAAGCAAAATCGGCCGCACTTTTTACATCTGTGATGGAATTCTTCACGTCGATTCTGTCAACAGAATAAATGACATTGTCTTCGGAGATGGCGTCGCATTGACCGCCTTTCGCAAAGGTAACACCGTTGACAAATTCCTGAATACGGATTCTTACGTTAAGATCAACGTTTTCATAATTCACAACCACAGAAATATTATTCTTCAACTGATCGCCAATATAGCGGGCATCATCGTATTTTCTTACTTTAAAAAGTAAAACATGGGAAACGGGTTTTTGAGGTTGCGCCATCGGTTCATCAAACTCCCTGCTGGTTTCAAAACCGCGCATTCTTCTGCTGCTGCGGCGGGGTTCTTCTTCCATATCGTAATCGGCCTCGAACTGTTCATCATCCAAATAATCTTCTTCATAACTGCCGCCGTTGATGAAATCGCGACCTCTGGCTTTTACAGCTTCAAAAAATGACATTGTACTCTACCTCCTTCATATTCAAAAGCGTGGACCGAAAATAGATGTTCCCACGCGCACCATGGTTGAACCTTCTTCAACCGCGGTCATATAATCGCCGCTCATACCCATGGACAGTTCTCTCATTCTCACATTAGGCAGAGCTAACTTTGACATGTTTTGACTCATGCCCCGTAATTGATGAAACACATCGCGAATGCGACTTTCATCACTCACATGGGGACCGATGGTCATGAGACCTTCAATCCGAATATGAGAAAAACGAGGCATCGCTTTTAGGAAGTCTTCTACTTCCCCTTCCTTCAAACCAAATTTGGTATCTTCATCGGCAATATTCACTTGAACGAGACAAGGAATCACGCGATCAATGGCTGCGGCGCGTTTTTCAATTTCCTCGGCCAAGTGCAGACTATCCAAAGAATGAATCATAAAAATTTTATCGACAATGTATTTTACTTTATTGGTTTGAAGGTGGCCAATAAGATGCCAGCGAATATCCGAAGGGAGATGAGGATATTTTTCTAAAATTTCTTGTACCCTATTTTCCCCGAAATCTCGTACGCCTGCATCGTAAGCCTCTTGAATCGGCTCCAAACCCAAAGTTTTGGTAACAGCCACCAAACGAACTTTAAGAGCAGAATCGGGAGAATTGCTCTGAGCCTTTTCAATATTAGATTTTACCGTTTTTATTTTACAGGCAATTGACATAAAAATCAACCTCTTTTTCTACAATTTATTGTATATTCTGCGAATATTTTGCATTTTTTCCGGGAATTACCACTGGAAACTTCCGGAATTTTTAAAAATTAATTTATATTTCTTAATTCCTTAGAAATTTACGATCCGCTCCATCATCAGGCGACAGCAAATAAGCGCTGCCAATATCCAACCCTTGAACCACCGTTCTTGTCTCACCTTTCAAAGTGATTTCCAAAGGACAAAAGGATATCATACCGTCGTCCACGAGATAAATGCCTTTCTTCCCATTGTACTCCGTAATCGCTTCATTGTCCACCGTTACCCCTTGGGCGGAAGACAAAATGAGAGATCCCTTTGTCAAACGATTTTCAAACCATTGATCTCTGGGCTCCAGAAGAAATACAGCGTAAACGCTATTTTCTCCAAAATGAACGCCCAATAATAACCCCTCTGCCGAAGTATCGTCAAGAACCAGATCATAGGAATTTTCCACCATCAAATCAAAAGAATCCGCAAAATGTTCCAATCGCACGAAACATTGAATTGCTTTTTTGGTATTAACAATTTTATAAAGCATCTCACCGTTATGACACATGGAAGTACCATCTTTCAGAGGAGAAGTTTCAGGCTCGCCTTCTTCGACACGTTTCCATAGGGAATCACCGTCAATCGCGCTGAGATCATTGGGAAAAGGCAGCGATTCGCAACCGTCAATTTCGTATTGGATCATACCGCTGTGAGGAGCGCGGTATGCACTGCCTGTCCCCTCCACAGTAACAGACATTTCCTCCGTTACCAAATCCCCCTGGGAAAATCTCGGTTCCAAAACGCCATTATCCTTGGCGTATACAACGGTTTCCTCATAGAAAAATACCGCATCGAAAGGAACCGATATTTTCACCGTGGATTCTTCTGCGATAGCAATCTCGGGATCCTTACCAAAGACCCCGTGAAATATCGGAACCAGCCCCACAACAACCAGAATAAAACAGAGGACACCGCAACAGAAGGCTGACAGAACTCGCTTTTTAGAGAAACCCATAAAAGAAAGACCTCCATCTTCGATATTACCATTATAGTAATCTGGCAAACAAGCCATGTCTGCCGCAATGACCGCCACTGCCACGATAGGAATAAAATTCCTCCTGGTGACAACAGGTGCAGCGGTTAAGCGAGGTCATATTTTCCTTGCGAATTCCCGCTTTGATCGCCAAATCACTGTTGGCCTTGATATTATCAAACATATATTTCTCAGGCGTACAACCGGGAGAAAACCATTGAGAGGCGCCGTCATATTGATCAAGAAACCGGCGATAAAAAGACTTGTCCACCTCATAACAGCAAGACATAATGCCGGCCCCCATGGCAAAAAACATATCCTTTGGATCAGAGTCGAAGGCCTCTTTCATTGCGTCGATCAGCGCCCCGCCAATGTTTTGATACGTCCCCTTCCAGCCGGCATGAGCAAGCCCCAACCCACGATGAACAGGATCAAAGACGGCAAGAGGTAAGCAATCCGCATAAAACGTAGCCATGAAGAGATGGGATTCATTGGTATAGATCCCATCGGTATCGGCAAAGGCATCTTGATAAGAAAGAGCGCCTCTGCCACGATCCAAAGAGGTAATACGGCGAAGGTTTTTACCATGGGTTTGCTGAATGGATACAAATTCATCGCGGGGCACCGAAAGAGTATCCATAAAAAAACAGCGGGCAGACAAAACATCTTCCTCTTGATCGTCCACATGCAGCGCCATATTCAAACCGTCAAAGGGCGGTTTGGAAATATTTCCAATGCGGGTAGAAAGGATCACTTCTGCCCCAAAGATCTTCCAATGGGGTAATGTATAGAAAAAAATGCCGTCTTTCTCACTCTGTTGCCACATAAGGCACCTCCGAACGTTACAATACTTCAAAAACTGCATAGTATATTTATATGAAGGGGACTCCCAAAATACAACAAACGAAACATGGAGAAACCATGGAAATCCTGAAGGAATCCATCAAGGAAACGAAAATCCAATCGGAATGGTTCTCCATTTCTCAATCAAAAGGGCACTTCTTTCTAATACGATTTTAATTTGCACTTTCCCCTGACTTCCTGTAGAATAAGAATAGACAGAAAAGGAGAAGAATCATGGATTGGGAATTGTCTTTTTTAATGTGGATTCAAGAACATATCGTCAATGGCTTTTTAACTCCGATTATGAAAGCTTTTACAACTTTGGGTAATGGAGGGATCCTCTGGATCATCATCATCGTACTTCTTATCCTATTTCCCAAAACACGAAAACTGGGGATTATCTGCGCGGTGACTTTGATTGTTGATGCAATTCTTTGTAATTTGGTGTTAAAGCCTCTTTTTGAACGCGCAAGACCTTTTACTGAAATCATCATTTCATTGGAAATCCCTATTCCCATGGGCAATTCTTTCCCATCGGGGCACACGTCATCTTCTTTTGCCGTTGCCACGGCGATATTTCTAGCCCATAAAAAACTAGGAATTGCAGCCTTAGCCGTAGCATCGATTATTGCCTTCTCCCGCATGTATTTCTTTGTTCATTATCCCACCGATATTTTGGCCGGAATGATTCTCGGTATTCTTTGCGCGGTGGTGGTGTCCGCCATTTTCAATCATTATTCCAAGAAAAAAGAACTATCCACATCGGGTAATGCATGACAAAGACTGTCCATGCCCCGCAAGCCATTGTAGTTAGTAAGGAAAAGACTACCGCTGTTATCGCTGTAACATCCTGCCACAACTAGTTTCTCCCCTTTGACCAGGTCATGATAGCGGTCCAAAGCCAGAGAAACCTGATAATCAATATGTTTTAAAACATTATCGCGGAATTTGCGCGATCTGCCTTGTTCAAAAGCCGGAGCCATTGATTGGAACATTTCATGAAAGATACGGGTTGTTCCTTGACCACTGAGCGCTCCTTTGACGGCGCTGCAATCCTCATGACCAAAAATCACGAGAACCGGTATGGCTAGGGTACGCAAGGCATAATCCAAGGATATTTCGTTCCCTGGGATTGTACCGCCGTAAGAAGAAATAGAATAGATCATCCCCTGTTCCGCTTCGAGAAAACGAAGGGGGTACGGGCAAGTCAATAACACCATTTTCGGTGTTTGATCCGCCAATTCGCGAAAAAACTTTTCTTTTTTAGCAGTATTGGCGTCATGGTTTACTTTTAAAAAATCGCAAAGGGTTTTGATCGTTTTCCTCATAATGCACCTCTTTTTCTTATTTTTCGTCAAAAAGGGAGAAAATTCCTGCAAAACCCTGGGAAGGAATTTATGTACGGATATATTCGCTTTTACGGCGATGAATTAAAAATGAAAGATCTCCGCCTGTTCAAAGCATATTACTGCGGCTTATGCCATACGTTAAAACACAATTATGGACAGAGAGGCAGAATGCTTTTAAGCTATGACATGACATTTATGGCCATTTTCATCGACGCGGTCAGCGGAGAGAAACTTTCTTTGGATCGTCTCGCTTGCCCGGTATCGCCCTGGAAGAAAAAACTTACGATTCTAAATAGTCGCGGTTTGGAAAAAGCAGCGTTCCTGTCCATTCTCATGGGATATTATAAAATGGAAGACGTTTGGCAGGATGATCGAATGCCTTTGGCCAAAGTTGCTATGGCACTCTACAAAAAAGCATTTCGCAGAACGTCGGATCAATGGCCGGAAACTGCTGCAATCATCGAAGAGAAACTCCGAGAATTTTATCAAAACGAAAAGACATCCGGTATCGGACTGGATGAATTAACCCATCCTTTCGCGGAACTCATTGCCTTAGTGCTTTCCTCCGACGCAGAAGAAGGTCAAAAAGACGTTTTTTACAAAATCGGTTATCATGCAGGGCGATGGCTTTATTTCATCGACGCTTTGGATGACCTTCCCAAAGACGTGACGAAGGGGAGCTTTAATGCGTTTACCGCCACCCTTCCTTACAGCGCTCCGACATGGCAGCAATTTTATGAAGCTGCAAAAGATGATATCTATGCAAATCTTTTCGTCTCTTTGGATGAAATCCACCGTTATTTGAAATTTTTGAATATCAAACAGCATCGAGAATTAATAGAAAATATTTTCTATTTGGGAATCCGAAGCGTCAGTGAGTTGATTCTCTGCCGACGGAGAAAAGGCAATGACGAACCCTTTGCAGAACCCTTCAAAATCCGTACGACTTGCCGCCATGGCACAGAACAAGACGCTCTCATTCCATCTTCAGACTTTCCGGAAGGAAAAGAAGCACCCTCCGGCGAATAAAAAAAATAGATACCACCGAAACAAGAAAGGTTGCCGCAAATCCATTCAAAATACGGCAACCAAAGGAGATCTACTATGAACGAAGGAGTCGTTACATTGGACACTTACTACAACCAAAATGCAGATATCAAAGCTGAGATCCGCAAATGCATGCAGCGAAATCTGATTGATGACGCCCTATCTCTGACGGAACAACTGGATGACAGCGACCCGGACTTTTACTTTTTTCAAGCTTGGGCATTTGCAGAAAAAGGCTGGACCCAACGGGCCCGAGAGTATGCCCGCATCGCCATGCAGATGGACAATGCCAACGCCGAATACGCGGCCCTCTGGAACCGCCTCGACAACCAAGCGGGTCACGTTTATAAAGCCCAATCGGGACGGCAGGGCTACGGACGTGACTGCGGTTGCTGTGAAATGGCTTCTTGTCTCGTTTGCAGTGACTGCTGTTGCGAAAGTATGGGCGGCGATTTAATCACCTGCTGTTGAGGGAAAGCATATGAATCAAAACAGAGATTTGGCTTTGGCTGGTATCATGACGGCTGTTACGGTGATTCTACTCTTCGCCGCAATGATCGTTCCCAATTTAAAACTTGTACTTTACGGGCTTTCCTCCCTCCCCATGGCGGCATTGCTGTTGGAAACCAACCGCCGCACCGGAATCATGTTTTATATCGCCACTGCGGCACTGGCCCTCATTCTTTTGCCGGATAAAATGGCGGCACTGCCTTATGTGACGGTACTGGGGCTTTACGGTCTCATCAAAGCCGTAGCGGAAAAATTTCCCAATCGTATCATCGAATGGACCATCAAAGAAATTTATTTTAATGCAACATTATTCCTTTATGGTCTTCTGATTTATAAAGTATTCATGCCCAATATTACCTTCCCCATTCCCATTTGGGCGGTGGTGCTTTGCGCAGAAGCACTCTTTGTGGCCTACGATTACATTTACTCCATCTGCATCCTGTATTATGAAAAATTATTCCTCCAAAATATCAAACGATTCACGCATTTTACAAAAAAAAGATAAGATATTCTCTTTACAAAAAAGGCATACGCCGTTATACTAAGGGAATAATACTGTTATGCAGTATATCTAAAGGCAACAATCTTTGAAGCCTTTGGCATGATTGATTTTTACTGTAATGCTCTTTGGGACATCCCTTGAGCTTACAAGATAAGGAGGTAATTTCTTTGATTAACAAAGATATGAGTATCGGTGAAATCGTAGAAAAATGGCCCAATACCGTAGAAGTATTTAAAAAACACGGCATGGGTTGTCTGGGTTGTGCCATCGCCCATTTTGAAACTTTGGAACAGGGCGTCAATGCCCATGGCATCGACTTGGACGCGATCCTCTGCGACCTGACCATGGCCGCGACTCGCTATAATCCCGATGAAGGGAAATGCAATTGCGGTTGCGGCAAACACTAATATCACGAATAAACACATTCGGTGACTCAAATGCCCATTTGACCCAAAAGGACTGCGACCGCAGAGTTCTGTGCTTCGACATGCCCTTTTGGGTCTTTGCATTTTATTTTTCAGAAAGAGATACAGGAGGAGAGATATGGCTGCTTTTCGCAAGGAAATCGACTTAAATCTCTGCAAGGGCTGCGGCATTTGCATCGACATTTGCCCCAAAGAAGTCTACGACAGAGATCCTCTGGGGAAACCCATCATGGAACGGGACGAAAACTGCATTTACTGCAAGCAATGCTTGCTGCATTGCCCCGATTTCGCCATTGAATTTATCCCATTGAAAGAAGGTGAAGCAGATGGCAAATAACGTAAAGCTTTTACAGGGCAATGAAGCCTGCGCTTTGGGAGCCATTCACGCGGGGGTACGATTTTACGCGGGATATCCCATCACCCCATCTACGGAGATCGCTGAAATTATGGCAGAGGAACTGCCCAAATACGGCGGTAAATTTATCCAAATGGAAGACGAACTGGCCAGTATGGCCGCGGTAATCGGCGCAAGCCTCACCGGAGAAAAGGCTTTGACTGCCACCTCCGGCCCAGGATTTTCTTTAAAACAGGAAAATATCGGTTATGCCGCCATGGCGGAGGTGCCTTGCGTGATCGTAAACGTACAGCGCGGCGGCCCTTCTACGGGTCTGCCCACCAGCCCTGCCCAGGGCGAAATTTACCAGAGCAAATACGGTAGCCACGGCGATCGCGGCGCTATTGTATTAACACCTTCTAGTGTGCCGGAATGCTTCCGCCTGGCGGCCCGCGCCGTTAATTTGGCGGAAAAATACATGACCCCCGTCATTTTACTCACCGATGAGATCGTCGGCCATATGCGGGAAGCCATTGATCTTGACGAAGCAAGAAAAGCCGAAGTCTGGGACCGTAAAAAACCCGATTGCAAGCCTGAAGACTATGTTCCCTATCAACCCGATGAAAACGGAGTTCCGATCTTAGCCCCCTTTGGCACCGGCTACCGTTACCATGTGACAGGATTGACCCATAATAAAACAGGGTTTTCTACCATGGTTCCTTCGGAAGTGGAAGAAGTCAACTGGCGGCTCGTCAACAAAGTGGAGCAAAACGCCGACGACATTGTGGAATGGGAAGAAGTTTACACTGATGACGCCGAAACGCTGATCTTAGCCTACGGAGGCGCGGCCAGGGCTGCCAGAGAAGCCGTGGAGGAACTTCGCGCCCAAGGAGAAAAGGTGGGAATGTTCCGTCCCATTTCCATCTGGCCTTTCCCGGAAAGAGCATTGAAATCATTGTTGCCTAAGGTCAACACCATTTTAGTCACAGAAATGAATGCCGGCCAACTGGCCCAAGAAGTGGAACGCATTGCCGGCGGAGAAACAAAAGTCCAAGGGCTTTTTGTCATCGACGGTGAAATCATGACTCCGGAGGAAATCATAGAAGCATGGCAGGGGGTGGCAAAATGAGTCATAAAAAATATTTAAGAAATAATAAGCTGCCCCATATCTGGTGCCCCGGCTGCGGCAACGGCATTGTTTTAAGCGCTTTTGAACGAGCGTTGGAGGCAGCGGGCGTTGATAAAGACAAAACCGTCATCGTATCCGGAATTGGCTGTTCCTCGAGAATGCCAACCTATATGGATTTCAATACTCTTCATACTACCCATGGACGCGCTTTGGCCTTTGCTACCGGCGTAAAACTGGCCCATCCAGAATTGGAGGTCTTTGTCGTTATGGGCGACGGCGACGCCACCGCCATCGGCGGCAATCATTTGATCCATGCCGCCCGACGTAACATCGGCCTCAACGCCATTGTAATCAATAACAATATTTATGGTATGACCGGAGGCCAATACTCTCCCCTGACACCTACAGGGATGAAAGCTACCACCGCTCCTTACGGTATGGTGGAACGGAACTTTGACCTTTGCGAATTGGCCAAAGCAGCCGGCGCCACCTATGTGGCACGGGGTACCGTGTACCATGCAAAGCAACTGACGGATTTGATTTTGGAATCCATGGAAAACAAAGGGTTCTCCCTGGTGGAGGCTGTTTCCACCTGTCCTGTAGGATTTGGCCGACGCAATAAGATCCGCGGCAACTATCAGCTGATGGAATGGGTCAAGGATCAATGCGTCAACGTGAAAGCAGCAGCAAAGAAAACACCGGAAGAATTAGAGCATAAAATTCTTATCGGTAAGATCCATCATGCTCCGGCAGAAGAATATACCGCTTGCTATGATAAAATCATTGCCATAGCGGAAAAGGAGGCCAAACGATGAAAAAAAATATTCGCCTCACAGGAACCGGCGGTCAAGGATTGATTCTGGCCGGTATCATCTTGGCGGAAGCCGCCTTGCTGGAAGGGAAAAATGCCATCCAAAGTCAAAGCTATGGACCGGAAGCCCGCGGCGGCGCTTCCAAAGCTGAAGTCATCATCGCCGATGAGTCCATCCATTATCCCAAAGTTCTGGAATCCGACTATCTCCTATCCATGAGCGAAAAGGCTTATGAAAAATACAACGGCGGTATGAAACAAAATTCCGTCTTAATCCTTGACACGACCTTTGTCAAAGAAGTTCCCAACGAAAAAGCGGCAAAGACCATTGCCGTTCCCATTACCCGATTGGCCAAAGAAGCCACAGGGCGGGAAATGACCGCTAACATCGCAGCCCTGGGCATTCTCTCGGCCTTGGGGATTGTTGCGGAAGAACCGCTGAAACAGGCCATCCTCCACCGCATTCCCAAAGGTACGGAAGAATTAAATATGAAAGCTTTTGAAGTCGGTAAAAACGCCGTAAAATAAAATTGAAGAAAGCCCTATCCCAAAGTTTTATGGGGATAGGGCTTTTTCATTCGTTATTCTTCCGTCGGATCCTGCCCCTCCGGAAGGGCAGGAATTTGACTAAGATCATAAGGCGTCGTCTGATAAACAAAGTAATTTAACCAGTTGGAATATAACAGATTGGCATGGGAGCGCCAGGTTACAACAGGTACCTCCCCGGGATCATCGTTGGGAAAATAATTTTTGGGAATCGCGGTGTTCTCTCCGCGCTCCCGATCCCGCAGGTATTCCTTCCGCAACGTCTCTCCGTCGTATTCCGAATGTCCCGTCACAAAGAATTGGCGGCCGTGAGGTGATGTCACTGCGTGGACGCCGGCTTCCTTTGAGGAGGACAAAATACGGAGTTCGGGAATCTTATCAATATCCTCCCGTCGCGTCGTGGTATGGCGGGAATGTGGAACCAGATAGGTATCGTCGAATCCTCGGAACAGCATAGATTTTTTATCCTCAGCCTGATGGGGGAAAACACCAAATAATTTTTCCGGTAACGGATATTTGGGAATTCCATAATGATAATAAAGTCCGGCCTGAGCGCCCCAACAAATATGGAAGGTACTATAAACATGGGTTTTGCTCCATTCCATAATGGCGCAGAGTTCCTCCCAATATTCCACTTCTTCAAAATCTAAAAGTTCCACAGGAGCACCGGTAATGATCATACCGTCAAAGTTTTGCTCCTTGAGTTCGTCAAAAGTTTTATAAAAAGCCAACATATGCTCTTTTGGAGTATGGGTGGGTCGATGGCTTTGGGTTTGCATCAGTTCCATTTCCACCTGCAATGGAGTGTTCCCCACCAAACGAGCAAGCTGGGTTTCTGTGGTAATTTTTTCCGGCATGAGGTTTAAAAGAACGATACGCAGGGGGCGCATATCCTGGGTACGGGCACGGGTTTCCGTCATGACGAAAATATTTTCTTGATGAAGGATCTTTGTTGCCGGCAGCGCATTGGGGATTTTAATGGGCATAAGCTAGGCTCCTTATTTTAGGGTCATACCGCCGATGCAATCGTTATTTCCTGAAGAAGCAACGCCGTTCGCCGGTAAAGAATTCAAATTCCTATAGAGATAATATGAAATACTATCACAAAGGCAGGGCTGTGTCAATTCTTGCCAAACTCAAAACGTTTGGGAACTTATTGATTCCCTTCTTTTCCTATGGTAAAATAGGGATATTTACTGGAGGGAATTTTATGAAGATATCGACCAAAGGCAGATACGCGTTGCGTCTCATGATCGACCTGGCGCAGAACAGCAACGGTAAATATGTTTCGTTAAAGGACGTTTCCTCGCGCCAAGGGATCTCTGTAAAATATTTGGAGCAAATCGTAGGCAACCTGTGCAAATGGGGGTATGTCAAAAGTACCCGAGGAGCCCAGGGCGGCTATATGCTGACCAAAAAGCCAAAAGAATATACCGTCGGTGAAATCCTACGAATCACCGAAGGAAAACTAGCACCGGTGGCCTGTGTAGACGGAACCAAAGAGATCGACTGTGAACGGGCGGCGGATTGTTTGACCTTAGAATTTTGGAAAGGACTCTATCGGGTCATTAACGAATATATCGACCAATATACCTTAGAAGACTTACTGAACCAAAAAACCAAAGGTACTATGAACTGTCACAACAAACGATAACACCGGCGATACCGGTTTCCACATCCCGGTAGAGAATTATAGAAGAACTACGAAAGAAGGTATTTCATATGTCCCACAATGGTCCATACAAATTTGAAACACTTCAGCTTCATGCCGGCCAGGAATCGGCAGATTCCGCCACAGATGCCAGGGCGGTTCCTATTTACCAAACGACGTCTTATGTATTTCATGACTGCGACGATGCAGCGGCTCGCTTTGCCCTAGAGAAAGAAGGAAATATTTACGGACGATTGACAAACCCGACCCAAGAAATCTTTGAACAGCGTATGGCCGCATTGGAAGGCGGGGTCGCGGCTTTGGCCGTGGCTTCCGGTGCAGCCGCGGTCACCTACACTATGCAGACCTTAGCTCAGAACGGTGACCATATTGTAGCGGAAAAAACAATTTACGGCGGCAGTTATAACCTTTTTGCTCATACGTTCCGCGACTACGGAATTTCCACCACCTTCGTGGACCCTGAGGAAGAAAATGCTTTTGAACGGGCCATTCAGGGAAATACAAAAGCAATTTTTATTGAAGCTTTGGGGAATCCCAATAGTAATCCCATCGACATTGAAAAAATTGCAGAAATCGCCCACCGTCATGGAATCCCTCTCGTCGTAGACAGCACCTTTGCCACCCCGTATTTGTTGCGCCCCTTTGAATACGGCGCTGACATTGTGATCCACTCCGCGACTAAGTTCATCGGTGGTCACGGCACCGCGCTGGGCGGTGTAATTGTGGATAGCGGGAAATTTGACTGGAAGGCATCGGGAAAATTTCCTTCAATCTCAGAACCAAACCCAAGTTATCATGGAGCATCTTTTACGGAAGTAGCAGGGAAAGCGGCATTTGTTGCCAAGGTTCGCTCCGTATTGCTGCGGGATACAGGTGCCGCCATCGCACCGTTTCATGCCTTTCTTTTTCTTCAAGGACTTGAAACCTTGTCGTTACGGGTAGAACGCCATGTGGAGAACGCCCTAAAAGTCGTAGAATTTCTCAGCCGCCATCCCAAAGTTGAGAAAGTACATCACCCTTCGCTTCCTGATGATCCAGGCCACCGTTTATATCAAAAATATTTTCCCAAAGGCGGTGGGGTCATTTTTACTTTTGAAATCAAAGGGACTGCCGACGATGCCAAACAATGGATCGACCGTTTAAAACTCTTCTCTCTTCTGGCTAATGTGGCTGACGCAAAATCCTTAGTGATCCATCCTGCCAGCACCACCCATGGACAAATGACCGAAGAAGAGCTGGCCGGCTCTGGAATCCGCCCCAACACCATCCGCCTTTCCATTGGTTTGGAGCATATTGACGACTTGATCGCCGATCTGGAACAGGCATTTGCGGACTAAGGAGGGACTGTTATGATCTATCATTCCATCGATGAACTCATCGGCAAAACACCGCTGTTGGAATTGCAGCATTATCAAACGAATCATCAACTGGAAGCGACAATCTTAGCCAAATTAGAATATTTCAACCCTGCGGGTAGCGTCAAAGACAGGGTAGCCAAAGCCATGTTAGACGATGCTGAATCCAAGGGCAAGCTAAAGGCGGGAGCCACCATCATTGAACCGACCAGTGGAAATACAGGTATCGGTCTGGCATCTTTGGCAGCGGCCAGAGGATATCGAATCATTTTAACCATGCCGGAAACCATGAGTGTGGAACGGCGAAACCTCTTAATGGCATATGGGGCGGAAATCATATTAACTCCCGGATCGGAAGGAATGAACGGCGCCATTGCCAAAGCCAAAGCGCTGGCTGAGGAAATCCCCGATAGCTTCATTCCCGGACAGTTTGAAAATCCCGCCAACCCAGCAATCCATGAACAGACCACGGGACCGGAATTATGGAACGATACCGACGGCAACATTAATTTTTTTGTCGCCGGCGTGGGAACCGGCGGAACACTGAGCGGTGTCGGCGCATATCTCAAGAAAAAGAACCCGAACATTCAAATCATAGCGGTAGAGCCAAAGGATTCCCCAGTACTGTCCCGAGGGATTTCAGGTCCCCACAAAATTCAGGGAATCGGCGCAGGTTTCATTCCACAAATATTCAATACGAGCATCTACGACGATATCATCACCGTCGATCACAATGATGCCTTTGACACTGGCAGGGAATTGGCTAAAACTGAAGGCTTGCTGGTGGGAATATCTTCCGGCGCGGCGCTATGGGCAGGAAAAGAACTGGCGAAACGCCCTGAAAATAAAGGAAAGACCATTGTCGTTTTACTGCCAGACACCGGGGAACGGTATCTTTCCACCCCTATGTTTCAGTCGGAAACGCTATGAAAAAGGCAAAGCAAAAGCCCCATGACAAAAGTCATGGGGCTTTTACAATGAGAAAGCAACAGATTGGGCAGATGAACAAGAGAACCCTCTGTCCCGTTAATCGCACCGCTCAGAACAAAGGAGTTACAAGGCAATTACCATGGAAGTAAATTCTTACTCGATCCGAATCATACGGTTTTCAATCTCTTTGGTATCAACAATACCGATCTCATCCAGTTCATTGATCTCCCGCATACGCGCCAGAGAAACGGAAAGACGTTCCGCAATGGCATCGAGACTGTCGCCGGGACGAGCACGGTAATAACGGAGACAATAGCTTCCGCTGCTGTTGGGAGCGCGACGCATGGATGGTTCTTCTTGAACAACTTCAACGTGTTTGGAAGCAGGCGCTGTTGTCTGGGATTCCAATTCATTGGTTGTTTCTAAAACATCCGTCTGCGAATTTACCGCGGCGATTTCTTTCGGCGCCGACGGTTCTTCCTTCAGCACTTTTATCGTTTCTCGAAACGTATCATCAATGGCTTTGATCTCTTTCTCAAAATCATCTCCATGATCGATGATTTTCTTCGGTTCTGCGGATTCTTTGACATTCATGGTTTCCTCTTCCTCTCTGTTGTCTTCCGGTGTCAAGACTTCATCCTCTGCAGGGGCTTCGGAAAAATTTTCTTTTACTTCTGCCGCGACCGCAACCTTTTCTTCACAGGGGCAATCTTCCCAAAGAGGATCTTCATCTTCCTCTTTTTCTGTGTCTTCCCGCATCGACTCCTTGTCACTGTCCTCCAGGGTATGATAATCCCACCAGTGAACCATAAAACGAAGCTCGTAAGTATCATCGTCTTTGATCGTACCCGTTACCTCATTGACCGAAGGCGAAATGGTAAGATCGTCGCCACGCTTCATTCCTTCAGTGGAAAAAGTCTCCCGAAAAAATTCAGCGCCTTCCCACAGACATTGGAGAACCCCACTGTCATCGGGGAAAAATCCTCGCCAAAGCAAATCCCCCTCTAAGGTGATTCCCTGATCTGTGGGTTCCGCACTGTGCAATAAAATGCTGCCTTCTAATTTTGCCAAATGATCCATAGGCGGCAGTGAGGGCGGTAATGCCACCCGACATACCATTTCCGAGGAAAACTCCATTTACTCTCCTCCTTTATATCAATCATATCCAAAAAAGGAAAAATTTTTCACTCCATTCATTTCACTGTATGACGAAAAAAAAGAAAATAGAACATCATCGACAAAGGTTTTCATATACCGCCAAAGTTTGCTCGGCCATACGTTCCATTGTAAAAATTTCGGCCCGTGCCAAGGCCAAACGCCCCAGATGTTCGCGTTGGGATTCATGTTGCAGCAGAAAATCCAAAGCGTCTTCCAATTCATTTCCTTGGGAAGGATCGATAAGCAGCGCCCCCTCTCCCATCATTTCAGGGATGGAAGAAGTATTTGAAGTGATAATTGCCTTGCCGCAGGATGCAGCCTCCAAAGGGGGTAAACCAAAGCCTTCATAAAGAGAAGGGTAAACAAAAATATCGGCGCCATTATAAAAAAACGGCAGGTGGTTCCTGGGAACATAACCCAAAAAATGAATTCTCCCTTCCAACTGAAGTTCCGCTCCTAATTTTTTTAATGCTTCGCTATTTTTTCCTTCTTTCCCTGAAATCACCAGCAACTCATCGGGATATTTAGACGCTACGGTCGCAAAGGCCCGTATTAGTGCCGCAACATTTTTCCGTAAACCAAAGCCACCCACATAAAGAACGTATGGACGCTCTATTCCATAGGATTCTTTTAAGAAGCTCTTCACTGTTTCCTGGGGCAAAGGCTGAAATATCTCATCAGCAAATTCAGGAATCACAATGATTTTTTCCTCAGGGAGAGGGAATCGTTCCAACAGGTCATTCTTGGTCCATTGAGAGACAGCGATGACGCTATCCGCCCGTCTCACACCGCGGGAAACGGTTTCGGCGAACATCTCACGATAAGGAGAACCGGAGACCTCGGGCATCACCAAAGGGATTACATCGTGAACCGTGACAACAGAGGGAATCTTGCAAGATGGCATGCCAAACCCATGGTAGGGGTTATGAAAAACGGTACAGTCCCGGGGAATGGTGGGCGGCGGCTTTGATACCATCTCCCAAAAATCCCGACGTTCACAGCATTGATCTTGGGGGATATCAAAAGTCCCGAACTCCCAACCAACAGGGGTATAAAAGGCCGCCTCTTTTTTATAAAGCTCCAATATCTTCCATAGTGCACCGGTATACGTTCCCATGCCAGTACCACGATACCAATAAACACCGCGACCATCCACGGCAATTTTCACTGATATCCCTCCTTCAAAGCATTGACGCTAAGGTATCCAAAGCCCGTTTACGATGGGCTCGCCGCATCACCCAATGTTCCAGTTTTCGTTCTAAACGGGGTTCCCTATTTTTTTCCACATAACGGGCAAAAGCGACTTGCCAAAAATCTTGGGGAAAACGAAGCATCTCCAGAATCAATTTTGGTTCCTCACCGGAAAAAGGAGAAACTTTATCATACTGCTCCAAAGCCTTCAAAGCGCAGCGGCACTCCCAATGATTCTCTTTCAAAATTTTAAGAATCAATTGGGCCACATCGTGGCAACGAATGTCTGCCAAAGCGTAGTCAAAATCAATCAAAGAAAGTCCTTCCCCTTTGATAAAATTATGGTGGGCCATATCATGGTGGCAAAATCCCCCTGCATTTTCCTCCCTTTGCCATTGAACCCGATAAGCTTCACCACGGAAAAACTCAGCCGATTTCCATGCATCTTCCAGATAATAAGGCAAATGGCGGCGATAGATCAGAGAAAAGCTGCCGTTGGAGTTTCCTTCCATTTCTCCGAATAATTCCATTTCCTTACATTTTTTTGCCAAAATTTCCGGCCATTTTCCCCACTTCATACGCCCGGGATAGGGCGAACATGGATAATATCCCCGGGCTGCTCGGTGAAAAGCGGCAAGGAATGCGCCCACGGCTCCCGTATCTTCCGCCAAAGAAAAGGATGGCGGTACACCTTCAATTTCCCTTGCCATAAAAAAATGTCGGTGTTCCAAAAAAACAGTGGAATTCCCTTCCTTGGTTTTGATGATTTGGTTATAATCACGAAATCCCGCAGTTTCAAGATGATTCATGGCGTCAATGATGAATGCTGTTTCTTCTGCAGGAAAATCTAAGGCTTTGCATATATAAGATCCTTCCTTAGAAAAAATTTTCCAAACACGGTTGTTTTTCAGTGTCATGATTGCGTTGGTGTGAATAGGATAGAATTGAAACAGTTCCCGGGGCAAGTCAGCCACGGCGGCACCTCTTTTGCTTTTCTTTGTTATGATTTATGAGAAAACTCAACACCTTAGACCCTACAAAAATTTTTCCCGTGATATCGTTTGCTTTTTTGACATAAAATCTAAAAAAAATAAGGAGGTCCACCATGCAAGACTTTGAAAACACTTTCACTTATTCCCCCTCCGAGGCTGCCCACATCCTACGGGATACTGCCGAGGCATATTATTTCATTCTCTGCGGGGCGGAAAAATTTAACACTCTGACCGCAGCCCACAAACACCATCTTTCCAAGGCCATTGACCGTGCCAACGACATTGGAAAAGTCGTTGACGATTTGACCAAAATTCTGAAAGACGAAATTTGATTCTATGAAAAAGAGCCCGGACTTTTTGTTCGGACTCTTTTTTTATTTGATTTCAGCAAAAAAAATTATTATAATATTACTATAATATGAATAAACTGATTAAGGAGAAAAAATCCTATGGAAACCATTACCTTGGATTTCAAAAATTATGAGCAAATATCACTCTGCTGCTGTGACGAAATTTCAGAACCCATAAAAAAGAAGTGGCTGCAAAACCATATGCAAGATGGGGTTGTTTATCGCCGCTCCGCAGAGGACGCATCTTTTATGGAATATATGCCGGGGGAAGACGCATGGTGCCCTGTGGAAGCCCCGCAAGTCATGTTTATTCATTTCTTCCATGTGGATCAAAACGCGAAAGCTGCCAAGACTCTTATGAGAGAATGTATTGCGGATTGTCGCATCAAAGGCCGCAAAGGATTGGCGGCAATGGTATCCGAATCTCCCCGTCCGTTACTGCCGGAAGCGGAACTCTTGCACTCTTTTGGGTTCCAATCCTGCGATCAATGGGGGAAGTATCAACTCTATTATTTGCCGCTGGAAGAAGATGCAGAACCACCTCGCTTCATAATCAATACAGAGAACGTTTCCTCCCGAAAAGGGGTCACCGTTTATTATTCCGACCAATGTCCCTCTATTTCGTCGCGGATTGAAACAATTCTATCATGGGTCAGACATTGTGGAGAACCCTACGAAATCATAAAAGTGGACATTCCCCGGGAAAAAGAAGATTTGGATCGAGACGATATCATTCGACCGAAGGAAATGCCTCATCCCTATACGATGTACGCAGTATTTCTGGACGGACGGTTCCTCACAGATGATATTAGTCAAAATCTTGAAACAATTTTCAAAGGAAAAGACATTTTATAAGCACCTAAGCATCATTTTTTTAACAAAAATCATCCTTTGGATTTTTGACGATATTCTATGCCGCAGTTCGAAGGAGGTTATTGTAAAATGACAAATGCCAAAAATTTACAGGAACTTGAACAGGAAAACCGCCTGCTCCGTCAAATCTTGGACCATATTTCCGATGGAGTCCAAGTGGTCACAAAAGACGGTCAAATCATTGTATACAATCAGACCATGGAAAAAATCGAAGGAACCGACAGCAAATATGTATTAGGCTATAACGATACCGAAGTATATAATGTTTTTTCCCAAGATAAATACATTCGTAGTGAAATGTTAGCTTCCGGAAAACCCATCAAAAACCGCCGTATGACTTATCATATGGCCACAGGTTATAAAGTTGATATGGTCGCCGACGCTTATCCCTACGTTGAAAATGGGGAATTAACCGCATTTTACTATATCATGCAGGATATCAGCAACATCAATCACCTTCAAGAGCGTATTATGACCCTCAGCAACCTGCTAAACCAAGAGAAAGAACAAAAAAGCGGAAGAAACCCCAACGGAACTATTTACAGTTTCCCCGATATTATTGGAGACAGCCCATCCATGCAAGAAACTGTCCAGCGCGCCCGTCAGATCGCGACCTCATCTTCAAATGTTTTGATTTACGGCGAAACCGGTACCGGAAAAGAATTGTTTGCCCAAAGCATTCACAACGCCAGCCACTTTAAAAACGGGCCTTTTATTGCGGTGAACTGTGCTTCCATTCCCAATACCTTATTGGAAAGTCAACTCTTTGGAACGGTACGCGGCGCTTTTTCCGACGCCAGGGATATGCCCGGCTTTTTTGAACAAGCGGAAAACGGCAGCTTGTTTCTGGATGAAATTAATTCCATGGACATTAGTCTGCAAGCAAAACTGCTCCGTGTGTTACAGGATAAGACGATTTGCCGCTTAGGCAGCCAAAAAGCCAGAACCGTCAACTGCCGCATCATCTGCGCCACCAATAAAAATCCATTGAAACCTGATTTTAAAGAATTTTTTCGTGAGGATTTGCTTTATCGCCTCATGACTATCGTAGTATTGATCCCGCCTCTACGAGAGCGCAAGGAAGATATCCCATTGCTTTGCCATCACTTTATTGATGCCCTCAATAAAAGGTACAATACGAGGATTGTACAAATTGAAGATGATTTTATGAATCTCCTTATACAGCACGAGTGGCCGGGAAATGTCCGTCAGTTGGCAAATCTCTTGGAAAGCTGTATTTGCTATTTGGACATCCACACCAACAGTTTAAAAGTGCAACATATTCCCTCCTATTTACAACAGCAGTTCCCCACTGCCAACTACCAATTCAGCGCGAATTATCCGGAGAATGGAGATCTTCCCACCTTGTTAGAAGAATATGAACGAAAAATTATTGAGGAATCTCTTCGAATGACTGATGGGAATATCGCCAAAGCCGCAAGGCGTTTAGGAGTTTCCCGTCAAAATATGAACTACCGTTTAAAACGTTTGGCTATTCACACGAAAAAACGCTGAAGCTTTCAACAGTTTTTCGGAAGTCAAACGCTTTACGGGGCAACAAGAATCGAACGATAAAAAGATAGCGCCGCCACCGAATTGGTCGCGGCGCCGTTTTTGCATTTTGAAATCGGAAATAGCGGTTATGTGTCATGGTACTATTTTCTATGATATTATTTTCAATATAGAAAAAACATTCATCGTTTTGCCTTACAGTTTTTTGACAAACAGCGCTCGAATTGCGTTGAGGACAGCGATAATCATCACACCGACATCTGCAAAGATGGCCAACCACATATTGGCAATACCGAGAGCGCCCAAAACCAAGCAAATTAGTTTGATGCCAATGGCAAATACAATATTCTGATAAACAATCCCCAAGCATTTGCGAGAAATTTTGATGGCCTTGGAGATCTTCATGGGATCGTCGTCCATCAAGACCACATCTGCCGCCTCAATGGCCGCATCGGACCCCATGGCTCCCATGGCAATACCGATATCCGCTCGACGGAGCACCGGAGCATCATTGATACCGTCGCCTACAAAAGCCAATTTTGCCTTATCTGGTTTCGTTGCCAGCAGTTCTTCTACTTTTTCTACTTTATCAGCAGGGAGCAATTCACTGTATACCCGATCAATGCCCAGCGATCCTCCGACCTGATCGGCTACTTTCTTGGTATCACCGGTAAGCATCACGGTTTGATGAATCCCTGCCGCCTTCAGAGAGGCAATTGCATCTTTAGAATGGGGCTTGACAATATCAGAAATGACAATATGCCCTGCATATTCTCTGTCAATTGCCATGTGAATAATCGTACCGACGCTGCGGCAATTGATGAAGGGAATTTCCAACCGATTCATCAATTTATCATTCCCTGCGGCGACCGTAATACCGTCTACCTTGGCAATTACGCCGTTGCCGCTGATCTCCTGTATATCTGTCACTCGATTGCGGTCAATTTCTTTGCCATAAGCTCGCTGTAAACTTTTACTGATGGGATGAGATGATGAACTTTCTACCAAAGCGGCATACTCAATCAATTTCGCATTCTCCATCTCATTATGGTGGATTCCGTTGACTTCAAATACTCCTTGTGTCAAAGTACCTGTCTTGTCAAATACGATGATTTTCGTCTGGGATAATGTTTCCAAATAATTGGAGCCTTTGACCAGAACGCCTGCGTTGCTGGCTCCGCCAATGCCGGCAAAAAAGGAAAGAGGAATGCTGATCACCAGTGCGCAGGGACAGGAAATCACAAGGAAAGTCAGAGCACGATAAATCCATACATCCCATTGCGCGGGAAGGCCCAAGCCCGCCACGCGGATCAGGGGTGGAAGGATCGCCAGGGCCAAAGCGGCAATACATACCGCAGGTGTATAAACCCTTGCAAATTTAGAGATAAAGTCTTCCGATTTGGATTTGCGAGAACTGGCATTTTCCACCAAATCAAGGATTTTTGATACTGTGGATTCTCCAAATTCCTTTGTTGTTTGAATTTTTAACACCCCGGTCATATTAATACAGCCGCTGGTAATTTCATCGCCAATTTCAATATCTCGCGGCAGACTTTCTCCCGTAAGAGCACTTGTGTTTAGGCTAGAAGCCCCCTCTACAACGATACCGTCAATGGGCACCTTTTCACCGGGCTGTACCACAATGATGCTGCCAATGGCAACTTCATCAGGATCAACTTTTTCCAGTTTCCCATCTTGTTCCACATTGGCATAATCAGGACGGATATCCATCAGATCACTGATATTGCGACGGCTTTTGCCCACGGCATAACTTTGGAACCATTCACCGATCTGGTAGAACAGCATTACAGCAATGGCTTCTGTATAATCCCCGCTTTGTTCATAAAGAGCCAGAACAATGGCACCAATGGTGGCAATCGCCATCAAAAAACTCTCATCAAAAATTTGCCGGTTTTTGATACCTTTGAGGGCTTTGATAAGAATATCGTACCCAATAATGAGGTAATCCAACAAATAAAGCGCCAAATACACCCAATATGCCGCCCCCGGGAACAGAGAATCCATTTGATCGAATACTGTCTCCGGCAAAAGTTGCAACACCAGCAACAGTAATGTAGCGGCTAAAATACGGCCAAGCATAACTTTTTGTTTTTTTGTCATACCGTTGTTTTTCCGACTGCCCATCAAAAGCAGGACCAACGCCATTAGTACAACGACACCAAGTAAGCCAATGACAATCAGTTCTTGCATCGTAAAATTCCTCCTACAATCACTTTACCGGTGCAGCTTTACTTTTAAAAAAACTCTCACAGGTAGATTTCGCAATCATCCTCAACCTTCTTGCAGTTTTTAAGAACCTGTTGCATTACGACTTTGGGATCTTGACCTTCCTCAAACTCAACATTCATTTTAAGAGTCATAAAGTTGACGGTGGCATCTTTCACTCCGGGAGTTTTTCTGGTCGCGTCCTCCATTTTGTTTGCACAGTTGGCACAATCGACTTCAATTTTGTACGACTTCTTCATAATATGTAGCTCCTTTCAGAAGTTCAATAATTCAACAATTGCTTAATTGTTCATTTGTTATTTTACTCATTTCACAACCTTTCGTCAATGTCATTGCGGCAACTGTTTCCTTTTGGGCGTAAGTTTCTTCTAAATGGGAAAATAAACGCAAGGTCGTTTTCACAGTAAAGCAAGAATACCAAATTTATAAGCCTGCTTGGAGAAAATATATCCCCATACGCGTTCGACGTCAATGTCTCCTTTCGGTATTCTGCTTCTGTATCGAGAAATCCTATGCGATATCGAACAACCGCCATCAATCTGGTCCAATATAGGTTTTTTGACATCCCCTTGTAAGACCTGGATCTACCCATCTCATCACTTGATAAAATTTATTTATCAGAAGCGGCTTTGGCAGGGAAATTACAACTACTGCAAAACTTTTCAAAATCCCTCAGTTTCAAAACCCTATGAATATTCTCCCTGCTCATAGGGACACTATAATAGAGCTTTTAGCAGTTATTTTCATTTGTCTTCCGACAATCTTGTATTCCTTTATCTTGCTGATTGCTGTGATCTTTTGCGTAAAAATACTGTCATATTCCAGATAAGAAAGCTAAGCTTGCATGGTTGAAACTCAGAATGTGGGGTAGCCATCGATATTCAACGGGTATTACAAGGTTATTTCACCAAGTACAGCGATATATAGAAAAGAAAAGCAGAATATTGACTTGCAAAATATTTTCATATTTCCCAACAATCCCAGAAAAAATTCTCCCATTTGGGCAAAAATCAGTTCTAAATGGGCGTTGCACTTAAAAGATTCTCCGCTATACTAAAGGATATACACCCCCTCCCCCTGTAGGAGAGTAGGGGGGGGATAATAAATATGACATCGAAGGAGGTGGCTATCATGCAGGAACGATATCATGTCACAGGCATGACCTGTGCAGCATGTTCTTCCCGTGTCGAAAAAAGCGTGTCCGTTCTGCCGGGAATCAAAAAAGTTTCTGTCAATCTGTTGAAAAACAGCATGATTGTAGACTATGACACCACTGTATTGAACAGTGATAGAATTATAGAAGCCGTCGTAAAAGCCGGTTATGGCGCTTCCCTCCAAAATGCAAGAAGAAAAAATACCGGACAGGCAGAATCCTCGGCAAATAATGTAAAAAAAGAATACGAAATTATGAAACGTCGGGTCATTTGGTCTTTTGTTTTTACCATCCCGTTATTTTATATTTCTATGGGTCATATGATGGGATGGCCGTTGCCGAGCTTTTTCCTTGGCACAGAGAATTCCATGATCTATGCATTGACCCTGTTTTTGTTGTTGCTCCCGGTCGTGATCATCAATTCAAAATATTACCGTACTGGTTTCAAAACCCTGTTTCACGGTTCGCCCAACATGGATTCTTTGATCGCATTGGGATCCGGAGCTTCCCTGGTCTACGGCATTTATGCTCTTTACAAGATTGCATTCGGGTTCGGCCACGGAGATTTGGCCATGGTGCATCAATTTACCCATGATTTGTATTTCGAAGGAGCCGGCACGATTCTTACTCTGATTACTCTTGGTAAATTTTTTGAGGCTCGCGCAAAAGGAAAAACCTCTGACGCAATCAACAAACTGTTAAATTTAGCGCCTAAAACGGCTACCGTTGTTCGAGATGGTGCGGAAAGCGTCGTTTTGGTAGAAGAGGTAGAAAAAGGCGATATACTGATCGTGAAAGCAGGGGAATCCGTACCAGTAGACGGCATACTTATGGAAGGGAACGCCTCCATAGACGAATCCGCCATTACTGGCGAGAGCATTCCTGTAGACAAGCAATCCGGTGACAGGGTCATCGGCGCAACCATCAACAAAAGTGGATATTTCAAAATGCAGGCAACCAAAGTAGGTGACGAAACGGCTTTATCCCAAATCATCCGTCTAGTGGATGACGCGACCAGTTCTAAAGCCCCTATTGCCAAAATGGCTGATAAAGTCGCAGGTGTTTTTGTCCCTATTGTTATCGGAATCGCCCTGGTTGCTGCCATCGTATGGATGATCTGCGGCGCGACGTTTGAATTTGCTTTGACAATTGCCGTTTCCGTCCTGGTTGTATCCTGTCCCTGTGCGCTTGGTTTGGCAACACCTACTGCGATCATGGTAGGTACCGGACGCGGCGCAACCAATGGGATTTTGATTAAATCTGCTGAGGCACTGGAGACTGCCCACTCCGTACAAATCGTTGTCATGGATAAAACGGGAACCATCACTCAAGGGCAACCGGTTGTAGCCAATCTTTCCCCCCAAAACAACGTAACAGAGGAACAACTGCTTCAGATGGCAGCCTCTCTGGAAAAACTTTCGGAACATCCCCTAGCCATCGCAATTGTGGAGGAAGCACAGAAACGGAAAATTTCATTTCTCCCGGTAGAAAACTTTCAACAGATTCCCGGCCAAGGTATCAAGGGAACGATTAACGGCGTAGAGTGTCTGGCAGGCAATCATAAAATGATGCGTGATTTTTCCGTACAGGACGCCGCCGTGGAAGAGCTACAAAACCGTATGGCAACAGAAGGGAAAACCCCCCTGTTTTTTGCAGCACAGGGTGAATTGATCGGCATGATTGCTGTGGCGGATGTGGTAAAACCTACGAGCAAAGAAGCCGTTCAGGAACTGAAACATATGGGAATCGAAGTGGTCATGCTCACCGGCGACCATCGGAAGACAGCAGAAGCCATTCGCAAACAGGTGGGCATGGATCGGGTCATTGCAGAGGTACTGCCTCAGGATAAAGAGAGAGAAATCCGCAAAATTCAAGAATCCGGCAAAAAAGTCGCCATGGTGGGCGACGGCATCAATGACGCCCCTGCCCTTGCCCGGTCAGACGTGGGAATTGCCATTGGCGCCGGAACCGACGTGGCAATGGAATCGGCAGATATTGTATTGATGAAAAATGATTTATTGGATGTGGCCGGAGCCATAGAGTTGAGCAAAGCAACCATCCGTAATATTAAGCAGAACTTATTCTGGGCTTTTTTTTACAATGTCGTCGGCATCCCGATTGCGGCTGGATGCTACTATGCAGCCTTTGGCTTAAAAATGAGTCCCATGATAGCGGCCCTTGCCATGAGTTTCAGTTCTGTCTTTGTAGTAACCAATGCGCTGCGTTTACGCTTTTTTAAACCCAAGCACGGATCCTCCGTATTTTCAGCAGACGATACAGAACCCGCGCAGCCACAAGAACATAATCATAATCATGATAACAAAGGAGGCATTACCATGAAAAAAGAACTCTCCGTAGAAGGCATGATGTGCCAAAACTGTGTAAAACATGTCACCCGCGCTTTGGAAAGTATCCCCGGCGCGTCCCAGGTCAATGTCGACCTGGAAACCCAAAAAGCAACTGTCTGCGTACCGGAATCAGTCAACGATAACACCGTAAAAGACGCCATCACAGAAGCAGGGTACGAGGTCATAGAAATCAAAACATATGAAAGTTGACAAAACTTGTGCCGTTCCTTCTATTGCATTGCCTGCAAATCATTGACGGCATTCGTTAAATGCAGAAACATCGCAAAACAAAACAATAAAAATGGTGAAAATCAAAGGAGACAGCTGGGAAAAAACGATTTTCCGGCTGTCTTTGGCTAAAAACGTGAATCAAAGCGAGAGACTTTTGAAGGACAATCCATAAAGACCAATTTTTTACAGATAAAAAATCGAACAAAAAATCGTAATTCTTTTTGGTAGGAATCCTTGTCCGTTACAGAAAGGAAGTTTTGATATCAAACAACAAGCCGGATCATTCAAAGATTGAAATTCCACCCCACTTCCGCATTTCTTGTGTTCAGGGTATTTTTCTCAAGCGAATTGTGTTAAAATATTCCGAAAGGGGGAGATTTCTATGGAAAAAATTGTGTTGCCACACGACCACGGTCAGAGAATTGAAAAAGAATTAGAACATATGCCAAAAGAAGAAGATTTTCAGACCGTTTCCGAAATTTTTAAACAACTCTGCGATGGAAGTCGCATTCGGATTTTTTGGCTTCTCTGTCATTGTGAAGAATGTGTCATCAACCTGGCTTCTCTTGTCGGGATGACCAGCCCCGCAGTTTCCCATCATTTGCGTCAGTTAAAAAGCAGCGGACTCATTGTAAGTCGCAGGGACGGAAAAGAAGTTTACTACAAAGCCGCCGACACGGAGCAGGCACAGCTTCTCCATCGAATGATAGAAAAAATGGTAGAAATATCCTGTCCTTCTTTGGAATAATTCTTGCGGAGGAGGTGACGCATGAAAGAAGCATATGAATACTCCATAGAAGAAAACTTGCGAGGAGTGCCAAACGGAACTTTCGAGATCAAACAGCATAACCTTCCAGATGCCTCCGGCACTTTGCTGGTTAAACAATTTACCACTCAGACAAAGGGAAAAGGAACCATTGAAACCTTCCTGCTGTTTCCGGGAATCGAAGTGTCGCTTCATCAGTATCTGGCAGAACGAGTCCGGTTTCATCACGAAGCAAAGGATTTTGTTTTGGAAATCAACCATTGTCGAAAGGGACGCATCGGTTGGAACATGCGGGATGGAGCCGCTGTTTATCTAGGTTCGGGAGATCTGTGCATACACTCTATGGCCAGCTGTGCAGACTCAGAAATGACCCTACCTTTGGGATATTATGAAGGAATTGCCGTCGCCGCAGATTTACAGGAATTAAGCAAACACTGTCCGGCAATTTTACAGGAAGCAGGTTTTGACACAAAAAAAATTTATCAAAAGTTTTGTGTGGAGGGAAAGCCTTTTGCCATTCTCTCGAACAGTATCATCGACGGTATTTTTGCGCCCTTATATAATTTACCGGAATCATTGCGCATCCCCTATTATAAATTAAAATCCCAAGAGATTTTACTGCATTTGCTACAACTAGAGCCAGATACAGGAGAAGAATTGACCCAATACGGTTCTCAGCAAACAGAGTTGATCAAGGAAATTCGCAATTTTTTGATACAACATTTGGATCAGCGGTTTACCATTGAGGAACTTTCCAAAAAATATTTACTCAATACCTCTTCCCTCAAGGCAGTTTTTAAGGCAGTTTACGGAATGCCCATTGCTTCATATGTAAAGGAATACCGGATGCAGCAAGCAATGAAGTTACTGCGGGAAACAAACGACAGCATTGCCATAGTGGCCAAAAAAGTCGGATATGAAACCCAAGGAAAGTTCACAAAAACATTCAAAGAAAAAGTTCAAGTTTTGCCAACAGAATATCGGAAAATGTATCGAAAACAATAGTTTACTTTTTCGATGATATTAATAATCAGCCACCCGGAAATACCGGTGGCTGTTTTTTTGCAAGCAGACAAGGTAGGCCGCAGGAACTATGAAGTAATTAAGGTTGACAGAAAAAACTTCATCTCATATCTCATGGAACAGAACAAGAGGCAAAGTTCAACAACTTTGCCTCCAATACCATACTTTTTATTTTTTTCGTTGTTTGTATACCGGATGATGTATCAATTTACTCATTTCATGGATTCCTGTTTCACCGCACCATTCCGCCTCCGGTTCCTGTCATTTTTCTTAACTTCCAGTAAAGCATTGGTTCGGATCTCCATGATTGGATCCATGGTACAGAAATAGCTTATGGAGTTCATGTCCAAATACAGACGACAACTTTTTGAACGATATCAGTCCAGATAAACTTTATAGGCAACGCCAAGGGCTTTGGCGCACACGTGGCATTCCAAAAAATAACGTTCCTCCGCTGCTAAAACCGAAAGCGTTTTCACATCCTCAATGTCGCAATAAACTTCAATGTTATGCCCGCCGTTTTGTTCCGCTTGTTCCCGTACATAAGTTCGAGCCATTTTTTCCGCGTCATTTTTGATGATTGCCAAATCTCCGTCGGGATAGGAAATCTTTTCCCAAGGAGTATAAAGCGTATACCCTTTGGCATCGGGACGAATCAATAATTCTACAGTTTCCACCACTTGACCGGTAATAGCTCCTACGGCATTGGCAACATCGGAATGATCCGGAATCACCAATTCGGAATCAAGAGCTTTCATCGCGCTGGGATAGTACGCTTGCACCGGAGCGCCAACAGCAATAACAGGCAAATGTAATTTCACTGATAAATCGTACGATTTCTTTGATTGATGATTCGCAAAGATTTGTTCCACAAGAAAAGATTGGCTTTCCTGAAATCCGGGAATCGTTCCCATCACTTCGTTCATCAATGTAGCACAGATCATTTTATCGACTTTTTCCATGACAATGCGGTAAAGTTCCGTTTCAGTCAAAGAAAAAGCGCGACAGGTAATTTCCAAAGCAATCTGGGCTGCCTCCCTGTGACCTACGTCGGTTTCCCCCTGGGCCACTTTAAAATCGGTGGGTGTTAGTCCCACTACGGAAAGCAAATCAAGTCCCATCCATTGGTCCAAGGCCAAAAGATCGGGATTGGTAGAAAGATGTTGCCCAATTTTAAGAATGCTGTGGGGGCCGTCAGACAGAAAGTTTTTCAAATTCGCCGGAAGTGCTGAATGGTTCCGTCCCTTTTGAGAAAGAAATAGAAATTCTACTGGTTGGTAGCGGGTACTCTTGAAAACACTTTGCGCAAGTTCCTTTAATTCCCGGAGGATGGTCTCGCTTTCGCGGGCAGCGACGGAAATGGGAGTGACTCGTTGGGGACCAAGCTTTAATCCCGTTTTAGGGTGAAATTGTACATGACTGTCACCACCAAGGCCAATGGTGTGGATATCTACAGCTTTCACACGGGTAAGAAAGCCGCCGACCGTAGCCCCGTTGGGATTCACCCGAGGCAAACCGTCGTAAATGACAGCCGTATCCGTGGTAGTTCCCCCCATATCAGCTACCACGGCATTTTGAAGGTTTGTCAAATAGCGAGCACCAATGATGCTGGCTGCGGGACCGGAAAGCATAGTCTCAATCGGACGTTCCAGAGCGGTCTCAGCCACAACCAAAGATCCATCCCCTCTCACCAGCATGAGCGGCGCATCAATGCCCTCCTCCTCCATGGTTTGTTTGACCGCCATAATCAGTTCCTTGATGACCGGAATCAGCCGGGCATTGAGTGTCGCTGTCACGGCACGCTCATGAGCTCCCAAAGTGCTGGTCAGCTCATGACCGCAGATCACCGGGATTCCGTATCGACCCATGATAAATTCTTTCAATTCCTTTTCGTGCTGAGGGTTCCGAACGCTCATCATGCCGGAAACTGCAAAAGCGGAAACTTTATCTTTTACTTCTTCTATATATTTTTCTGCAGTCGCGAGATCCAACTCTGCCAAAGGCTCTCCTTGGCTGTCATGGCCGCCGTCGATATAAAAGCAGTGCTCTGTGGGAATATCTCCCATGGCTTTCTGTCCAATTAAAAATACGCCAACATCGGCTCCTTTCCCTTCAACGACGGCATTTGTGGCCAAGGTGGTAGAAAGAGACAATGCGGCAATACTCGTTTTATCGGGGGCTAACTGTTGCAGGCAGTTGCGGATTCCCGTCAAAAGGCGATGATGCGTCGTGCGAACTTTTACCGTTTTGATAATGGTTCCATTGCTTAAATCAATGATTACACCATCTGTAAAGGTACCACCACTGTCGATGCCAATCCCGTAGTGACGTATCTTATTTTGATCATTGATAACCTTTGCCATTTTTGCGCCTCCTCTCTGAATACAGATTCCCGGAGGGGGCAGATCCCCCTCCAGGAAAAACAAGTCAAAGCAAATTCAAATGGCAACATAAGAGAGAGCATCAATTACGTTATTGTAGTGGTCACATGGTTTTGGCGAGATCCACTGCGGAAACTGCGTCGCCGGCATAACCATCAGCGTTAATTTTCTTGGCAAAATCGGCATTGATGGGAGCGCCGCCCACAAGGATTTTCACTTTATCGCGGTAACCTGCTTCCGTAAAGGCTTCAATGGTTCTTTGCATTGCCGGCATTGTGGTAGAGAGCAGTGCGGAAAGTCCGATAAATTCCGGCTTATATTCTTCATAGGCTTTTACGAAATCCTCGGGTTTATTGTCAACGCCAATGTCATGGACGGTGAAACCTGCGCCTTCAAACATAATAGCGACCAAATTTTTGCCGATATCATGGACGTCGCCTTCTACGGTGCCGATGAGAATGGTGTCCAGGGATTCCTGATTGGCAGCAGCCATTGCCGGTTTTAAAATCATAAGGCCCTCTTTCATGGCTTCGGCAGCAGAAATAACTTCAGGAATAAAAAGGGTACCCGCTTTAAAGTCTGCACCGACAACATTCATCCCCGCGACAAGACCATCGTTGACAATGGTTTGAGCGTCTTCGCCTTCATCCAAAGCTTTTTGAACGAGAACGGCAATTTCTTCGGCATCGCCTTCATATAATGCGTTTGTGATTTTTGTAAATACGGACATAGTAATACCTCCTTAATCAGTTATATATATTTTTTGATGATTCACATAACAAGATGTGGCGTTTGATCGGTAAAGTGAATGATAGGTGTGCGACATTTATTTTGTAATGGCAGCTTCCAATTGTTCTTCAATACCTTCGGGAAGTTTGGGTTTTTGATACTGACTGATATATTGTTCTACCAATTCTTTGGCCACCATGCCGCAGTCTTTGGAGCCGTTCTTGACCCATTCGGCGGGGACGGAACGGTCGGTCAGGCGAGGCAGTAATTGTTCTGTGGGATAGAACTTCTTCGTATGTTTTTTGGAAACAAAGCTGGTAGCTGCGGGACCCACTTCCTTAATGAGATCGACGGCAAGGCGTTCTTCATCCACAGCAATGCCGCGGATGACCCGCTGCGAGATTCTGGCGATTTCACTGTCCATCATGAGACATTCGCAGCTCATGGTGTTTTCCTGGCCGATGATGCCCATACCTAAGATCATATTGCAGTGACCGATGCCGGGAACTACAGCAGTGAGCATTTTTTCCCAACCGAGTTGTGCGTCGATGGTATTTGCATCGGTGAGAACGCCGCCGCCACCGCAGGGCAGTTTGTAATATTTCCCCATCTGAGCATTGGCCACACGCATCAGGGCCAATTCGGGACAACCCAGGGAGACGTTACCGTATCTCATGTCAAAAAGACGACACCAGCTGGCATAGATCACAGGAACATTGGGATTGACGATCTTAGCCAAAACAATATGAGCGATGTTTTCGGCATTGGCCAGAGCTACAGCGGAAACCAAGGTCGCGGGAGACGTGGCGCCGGTCATTGGACCCGACTCGATGAAGAGGGGAACTCCCGCTTTGGCAGTTTCTACAACGGTTTCACCGGCGTCTTTTCTAACCACCAGTGGGCTGGTACAGGTAACCAACATTGCCATATTGGGTTTTTCTCTCAATTGATCCATGCCGCCCACAACCAGGGAAGCCATTTTAATGATATCTCTGGCTTCCTGAGCGCCGTAAGCCTGGGGAATCAGAGGTTTTTTGGTGGTCAAGAAACCGACTTTGGCCTGATAGCGGTCGCTTAATTCTACCGGTACATCCACAGGCTGGGCCGGGGGCAAAACAAATTCGGGATAATCGAGGACATCGCAAAGTTTAAGGATATCTTCATAGTCAGCAATGGTTGCTTCGCGAATCACATCGGTTTTCCAATCTTTGGCATAGTTGGCGAAACCAACGGTACCGTAGTGGACTTCTTCGCCGCCAACGGTAAATGCTTTGGTACCGTCGCTGTTATAAAGTGTAACGCTGGGAGCACATTTTGCCAAACATTCATTGACCAGTCCCACGGGAATCCGCACCATTTTCTTTTCTCTATCCACAAGAGCGCCAGCCTGTTCATAGTAATCAATAGAGACTTCATCAAGGACTTCCAAACCAACAGTGGAAAGCAGTTCCATAGAGGCCATATGGACTTGGTGAACTTCTTCGGGACTTAAAGTTTGTACGTACGGACGCATAAATAATCACTCGCTTTCTTTTTATTTTTTATATTTTGCGTTTTACTGACCGTTGCCGTAATCAGTAAAAAAGAAACCATTAAGAACTTACCTTGTTGCCATATTCTTGTTCTGTTATGGTGACACCATTTTCGGCAGGACACGGTTCTCCCCCTGCGGAAGAATCATCCTCATCGAGAAGATCTTTTAGATCATCGAACGCAATCGTTTCTCCTTTGGCCTTTTTCTCTCGTACTTGGACTTTCATGTAGGAATCCCATTTTTTGGTATCATATCGGAAAAAGCTATATAAGATTAATATGATAACAATCATCGTCAAGAGACCCGTACACACACAGGCCGTTTGCACTGGCTTTAATCCTCCCAAGAAAATCAGAGCCAAGCCAATGGCCCCCAAAGAGAAGGCCCACAGCACGCGGTTGAATCTGCCTGGTTCTTCCGTAGCTTTCAGTTTCTTTGTGGAAACAATGGCCAGAGAATATGCGGTGCCGTTGATGACCGTTACACCAGAGATGAAGATCAGCAATGCCATAAGGATGGGAACGATGGTTCCGAAAACCCCCGGCAAGGTTTGCCAGACAGCGACAATGGCTGCATAGGCTCCTTCCGCGCTGTAGATTCCCACAAGGTCGATGACACCGGAATTGTAAACTTCAGCAGTATAATAGCCGAGGAAGACATGGTGGGCATAGATACAGGCGACAGTGATACCGGTACCGGCGATCATAACTTCTCGAACAGTACGTCCTCTGGAAATACGGGCAATGTAGATCCCGGTACTGAGAGCATAGGCCAGCCACCATCCGTAGAAGAAAATAGTCCAAGCATATGGATAGCCGCCGTCCGTTCCAAGGAAATCAGAGTAGAAATTCATACGGAAATAATTGGCCAGCATATTACCGAGACTATCCATGAAGGTGTGAAGGACAAAAGTTTTGTTAGAACAAAGGAAGATAATCAGCATACCGGCAATAATCAGCCACATTCTCCAGTTGCTCATCATTTCCACAGTCTTTTTCAAGCCGCCGTACACACCAATAATGAAAAATACCGTCCAAAAAACGATGAGACCTGCATTTAGTACAATATCATTTTCCCAACCAAAGAAGGAATGAAGGAGCTCTGCCAACAGAGGGGTCGAAAGGCCAACAGAAGCACCTACGCCGCCGAGAATGCCAAACATATAAATGATATCGATTAATTTGCCTAAAGGACCATAAGTGCGTTTTTTCAAAAGAGATTCGCAGGCAACGCTGGGACGATTGGTCTCTTCTCTCTTTACAAAGAAGAGGAAACCAAAAGCAACTGCTACAACAGAGTAAATCCCAAGACTTGCAGTGCCCCAGTCAAACAATGTATAACTGGTCCCCCAAAGAAATGCTTCATCGGAGAAGGGGGTCAGACCAAAGGGTGGGGCTTCAAATCGCATAAACCAATCAATGGCTCCCCAATATACAATGGTTGCGGAAGTTCCGCCGGTAAATAGAAGACCATACCATGCTAGATTGGAGAATTCTGGTTTTTCTGCACCAAAACGTTTTTTGCCAATTTTTCCAAAAATCAGGTAGGCCATGATAAAGATTACAATGAAGTAAAATATCTGCATGGTCCAACCCATTGTCTCTGTAGTAAATTGAAATACCCAGTTGATTACGTTATTGGAACCTTCCGGAAAAAGAAACACCGCCATGCTTAAAGCCAAGACGAGGATCATCGGGATAAAAAACAGCGTTTTATCGAGATTGGCAAAGCCACCTCCCTTCCCTCCGCTTTTGTCTTTACCTTTCATAAAACCACCCCTTTTTCAAATTTTTCATTCTGAATCTTTATGACCTTAGTTATTGCAAAGATTGTGCCAAAATAAAAAAACTCCTTATGCTGGCATTTTTTCAATTTGCCACATAAGGAGAAAATTATTTAGTAAAATTTTTTTACTAAAAGCAATATTTTACACGTAGAAAAATTTGTAAAAAAATTTTTACCAGAAAAATTCCTTTACTTTTATGGAAAAAGAACCAATGAAATTTCTGTCGCCTCCCAATCATCCATTAAAAATTTTTCTAGATAAATAAACAAATAAAAATTTAGATGATGATAAACGCAGTCAATCAAATCATCTCTGTCAATCTATTAAAATCAATCGATCTTAGCTCTTTCTCTTTAAATTTATCAATCGGCCACAAGCAACAGCAATCAAGAGGACACCTATGGCATTTCCAATCAGTGCGCCGATCGAATATCTGACAATCTCGCCATCCAAAAGTAATATTATGGGGAAAAATACGCCAATCGCACCAAAAACGAAAAGGATTACCGGCATATGACATCCCTTTCGGAGCACTTTTGCATGGAAAATCCCACGCATTATCAACAAAAATGCAACAATGATTCCTATAAAACTTAAACCAGGAGCATCATCGGCGTCCCCCAAAATCATGAAAACAATACAAAAAGCTAATCCAATGATAAAAAAAAGCATTACTTTCGGTTGAAAAAAATTCTTAATCATAACAGTGGCCCTCCTTAATCAAAATACGAAGCAAAGTTTAGATTAAAAAATGAGCCGATGTTCTTCATCAACTCATCTTATCTCTTAGGTTTTGCATTCGATGTGATTATTGCATGATAGGAAAAATCCAGCTTTGAAACATATTAAATAAACACAAAATAATTCTTCGCCATTTTCAGAAGAAAAGCAATGACTCCATCATGATGGATACTTTTTCTCATCCATAAGAATACCGTCGAGGATGCCCCAATCACTGACGAGGATTAAGGGAATATCCAGTAATTCAAAAAGAATATCCAGAATTTCCAAACCAAAAAGGATAATATCGGCCCTGGCCGCAGGCAATCCCACCACGTTTTTTCGCTCTTCCGGCGGAATAGCTGCCAAATGTTCCTGCAATTCCGTTAAAGTACTGCGATCAATGGTTTGCCCATGGATTGCGCTGCGTTTGTAGTCGGCTACATGGTTCACAATAGCTGCAGCCGTGGTGGCAGTACCACCAACAGCGATAAAATGTTTCGGATTATCAAAATGACAGCGAGCCAAGCTCGCATTCATCGCTCGTTTCACCTCGGCACGGCGATACGCCATCACTTTCCAGCGGACAGCGCCAAAAGGCATACTGATTCCTTTCAACCTTCCATTTTCATATGCAGCAACCTCGGTGCTGCCGCCGCCAATATCAATCAAAAGAGCACTTTCGGCAGAAAAGTCGAATCCGCCAGTGGCACCATGAAACGAATACCAAGCCTCTTCTTCGCCGCTTAAAACCCGCAGCGGACGCCGAATGCGGTTTTCTACAATTTGACAAAATTCTTCACGATTGGAAGCATCCCTCACCGCACTGGTAGCAAAAACGCGAACGTCCGTAATATTTTTTCCCACCAATTCCTGGTTCCATAAATCCAATACTTCCAAGGTCCGCCCGATGGCAGCCGAAGAAATTTCACCTTCCCGAAAACCTTCGCCAAGGCGAGTTTCTGCCACTTTTTGACGGATTAATTGATGCTCGTCCCCCACTTGCAAGAGACGCAAACTATTGCTGCCAATATCAATCGCAGCTTTCATCAGTCGTCACCTTCCTGTTTGTCAACGGTTTCCTTTTCTGCCTTCATAATGGCGTTTTAGTGCAACCTGGCGTTCATTACTGTCTTGCATAAACTTTTTCATCATATCTTCAAAAGACATGGAAACAGTTGGTTCCGGTTTTGGCTCCGGTGACAGTGCCTTTTTAATGGAAAGACTAATTTTTCCTTCCCCATCCATTTTCAGGACCTTTACTTTTACAGTATCTTGCTCGTTCAAAAAATCCCGTACTTCTTTTACATAATCGTGGGAAACTTCCGAAATATGAACGAGTCCCACTTTATTCCCGGGCAACTCCACAAAAGCACCAAATTTTGTAATACCGGTGACAGTGCCTTCCACGATATCGCCGACTGCTATTTCCAAATCCATGTCCTCCCGATCTAACCATTTTCCGTGTTGCTGCATCCCAAAGTGTATACATCTCAATGTATATATTCCTAATTATATTATTATACAGGAGGCTCAAAACTCTGTCAATGTAGGATTGTATCGGTTTCTCCTACCGTCTCTTTGATATCTTCGCTTGATCTCGCTTCCATCATTCGCACTTCATCAGGATAAATCATTTCCAAATTTTCCCTGGCATATCGTTCAATAAATTGCTGCGACGTATAAGTTTCCAAAATATTTTTATGTTCTTGGTATTCATCTGCAAGACGGGACTTGTCCCGTTCCAGAGCAGCAATTTCATGATTCAGTTCGTAAATCGCAACAAACTGCTGTCCAAAAGAAAAAAGGACGAAAAACACCAAAAGGGCAAGAAACAACTTGCCCATTGGAGTTTCCAGTATATCCAACCATTTGCCGTGTATCACAGGGCAATCCCTCCTTTTTTTTTCTGTTCCGATCGTTTTCTAAGGCGCTTTTCCTCTCTTTCTCGGCGTTTTTCTTCTTTGCGCTTCTGTTTTTTCTCTCGTTCTGCGATATGCCGTTTTTTTCTGCGATTATGGGACGCAACCATGGCGTGATAAGGCTTTCCTAAGAAATTCCAAAAACTTTCCCCTAACCTCAGGCAAAAGAATAGAGGGGACAAAAGGATTCGTAAAATCGCGCAAAAGAAACGAAATAACCATAAAAATAAACTTTTCATCATTCTTCGAGGCCTGCGGGTCAATTTTCCTACATGGCGCTCTAAAACGAAACGATATAGAAGAAACCCGGCGGCCATCACGGGAAAACCATAGAGACCCGTTTGGCCATGATTGGAATAAAAAAGAAAAATCGCTGTAGCAATAAAGAAACACAACGCACCCAAAGCGCCCCAAACCACCGCCAACAGTGGGTACCGCACAGGGACACTGCGCCAACAGTGGAAGGCAAATCCCAGGAAAATGCCCCAAAGAAAAATCATCAGTAATACGATCAACTTCTTGCCATCTCCTCCGGCGATTTTATTTTGTCAACCGTTCCCATAAAGAAGAAGAGGCAGAACGGTGTTTTTGCTTTCCTCTCATAGCAGCCTGGGGAGGATACGAAAAAGAATCAATCCGTCCGCCAATTTCAGCGTCGCCACTGTCTAAATCAAGGCGACAAATATGAAGTCCGTCTCCGGTAATCACCAGTTGCCCCATGACCGTTTTCAAGAGGATTTTTTCCTCTTCGCTGCTTTCTACAGAAACAACGCCGGTAAGCCTCAACAGGCCGCGGTCCGTCATTCTCATTTCGTGACGGCTTGCATCCAATATTATTTCCCCCTTGAAGGTGATCTCGCATTATTTTATGCAACGGAAACAGGAATATGCCATCCATATAGGAAATAAGCCGTTGGTACGCTTTTATCCCCCCAAAATCCCACGACTTTTTCTTAAATCATGTTAACTGTTTTCATTTTCATAAAAATATATACAAATCGTGAAATTTCTGTTGACAAACACGCGAGTTTATTGCAAAATTAAATATTATATTCTTATTTCTTAGGTTTATGAATGAAGGAGGAAAAACCATGAAAAAAACATTGTTGCTCGTGTTGAGTCTCATGCTCTCCGTGGGTCTCTTGGCAGGTTGCGGTAACAACGAAGAATCCACAACCGACGAAGGCGCCAGCTCAGGTGATACCGTCAAAATTGGTCTCAACTATGAATTAAGCGGCGCTACTGCCACTTATGGTGAAGATAGCGTGAAAGGAATCGAACTGGCCATTGAAGAAATCAACGCAAACGGCGGCATTGATGGCAAAACCATTGAACTCGTTAAAATTGACAACAAATCCGAAACTTCCGAAGCGACTTCCGTTGCAACCAAGTTGATTGACCAAGAAGGAGTTGTTTCCATCCTTGGTCCTGCCACCAGTGGTGCCTTTAAAGCAACCATTCCTGTAGCAGAATCGAAACAGGTTCCCATTATTTCCGCTTCTGCCACGGCTGACGATGTCACCACCAACGACGGCGAAGCCTATCAATATGTATTTAGAACTTGCTTCTCCGACTCCTACCAGGGCTCTGTTATGGCGACTTTCGCCAGTGAAAACTTGGGCGCTACCAAAGCTGTGATTATCCAGGATACTTCCAGCGACTACGCAAAAGGCTTGGCTGAGAACTTCCAGACAACCTTTGAAGAAGCCGGCGGTGAAATTGTAGCCTCCGAAGGTTATGTATCTGGCGATACCGACTTTAAATCCATCCTTACTAAAATTAAAAATAACGAATTTGATGTAATCTATCTTCCTGGTTACTATTCTGAAGTGGGTCTGATTGTAAAACAAGCACGCGACCTCGGCATTGATGCTCCCGTTCTTGGTGGCGACGGCTTTGACTCCCCCACGTTATTGGAATTGGCCGGTGCCGATGCACTGAATAACATCTACTTCACCAACCATTATTCCGCAGTGGACCAGGATCCCAAAGTAGTTGAATTCCAAGCTGCTTTTAAAGAAAAGTATAATACTGATGCCAGTGCTTTTAATGCTACCGGTTATGACCTTGGCTACTTCATTGCCGATGCCATTGATCGTGCAGATTCCACCGATCCCCAAGCAATTCAAGAAGCTCTCGCTTCTACAGAAAACTTTGAGGGTGTCACCGGCACCATTACTGTAGACGAACTCCATAACGCTATCAAGAGTATCGTCGTGATCGGTTTGGAAAACGGTGTTCAGGCTTCCGCTGAAAAAATCAGCGCCGAAACAACAGAAGCAGAATAATACCCATAACATTATGGTGTTAAACGAAACTGACAGGTTGGGAAGATCCATGATTCCCGGCCTGTCAGTTTAGTCCCATTTGGGAGGTGAACCTTTTTGGAAGACTTTATTCAACAAGTCATTAACGGTATATCTTTGGGCAGTATTTTTGCTTTGATCGCATTGGGCTATACTATGGTTTACGGTATTATTGGTCTTATCAATTTTGCCCACGGCGATATTCTTATGATCGGTGCCTATATCGGCTATGCCGTTACCACATATACAAATTGGGGATTTTTTCCCGCTTTGATTCTGGCCATGGCCGGTTGCACAATCTTAGGGGTTTTGATAGAAAAAATTGCCTACAAACCATTAAGAAAGGCAACTCGAATTGCAGCACTGATTACGGCCATTGGCGTATCATTCTTCCTGGAATATACGATGATGTATTTTGTGGGAGCGGCAAAACGCGGCTATCCTGCCAATGTCCTCAGTGACCATGCATTCCATATTGGCAATGTTGTCATTACAGTACAACAACTTTATATCATCATCGTTACCGTCGTTTTAATGATCGCATTGCAGTATATCGTCCATAAAACAAAAGTAGGGAAAGCCATGCGCGCTGTCTCCATCGACAAAGACGCTGCCCAACTCATGGGGATCAGTGTAGACCGTACCATTTCCTATACTTTTGCCATTGGCTCTGCTTTGGCAGGTGCTGCCGGGGTATTATTCGGGATTTATTATACTTCCATCAATCCCTTGATGGGTATGACCCCCGGCCTAAAGGCCTTCGTCGCAGCGGTATTCGGAGGAATTGGCAGTATCCCCGGAGCCATGGTTGGCGGTTTATCCATTGGCGTGGCAGAAACCATGGTTTCCGGTTATGTGCCTAACGGCTCCTTGTTCAAAGACGCAGTGGTCTATGGGATCTTGATTTTAATTCTGATTATCAAACCCTCGGGCCTTCTTGGAAAAAATACGAAAGAGAAGGTGTGAGCGTATGAAAAATCATCCATTAAAAAATGACAAGTTCCGCACCATTCTCGGAATCATTTTGGCGGTTTTAGCCTTTGTGGTGGTCCAAGTTTTAATTTCCACCGGAACTTTGACATCATATTATCAGGACATCGTATTTTTGATGTGTATCAATATCATCATGGCGGTTAGCTTGAACCTGATCACCGGGTTTACCGGACAATTTTCTCTGGGTCACGCCGGCTTTATGGCCATCGGCGCCTACGTTTGCGCCCTGGTTATCATGGAGCTGAACACGCCTTTCGCCTTTATTATCGGTATTTTTGCAGGCGCCTTTTTTGCCGCCATCGTAGGCTGTCTCATTGGCTTCCCCACCCTTCGTTTGAAAGGTGACTATCTGGCCATTGCCACTTTGGGGTTGGCAGAAATTATCCGCATCATCATCATCAATCTGGACATCACCAACGGCGCTGCCGGACTCTTCGTCTACCAGCGATATACCACTTGGGTCTGGATTTTCGGCTTCACTGTTGCAACGATTTTAGTCGTCAGAAACTTTATCCGTTCTTCCTATGGCCGTGCCTGTATCTCTATTCGTGAAGACGAAATTGCCTCTGAGGCTATGGGGATTAATACCACAAAATATAAGATCATTGCCTTTACTTTAAGTTCATTTTTGGCCGGAATTGGCGGCGCTCTTTACGCATCTTCGTTCTACATGATTCAGCCTACAAACTTTGGCTTTATGAAATCCATTGATTTTCTAATTATTGTGGTTCTAGGCGGCATGGGCAGTATTTCCGGATCGGTGATCGCCGCGATGCTTTTGGGCGTAATCAATTCCTTCCTACAAGATTTCGCCGAGTTGCGCATGATTATTTACTCCGCCTTGTTAATTCTTATCATGCTTTTCCGTCCTCAAGGACTCCTTGGAACCAAGGAATTATCGTTCCGAATGCTTACCGGGTCCTATTGGAAAGGACTTAGGAGCGGTAAAAGCAAAAAGGCAAGGGAATAAGGAGGTGGCATCATGGCATTATTAACAGTTGATAATCTTACAAAATCCTTCGGTGGTTTGACAGCCGTATCCAACGTTCATATGACAATCAACGAAGGAGAACTGATCGGTTTAATCGGCCCCAATGGCGCAGGAAAAACCACCTTATTCAATCTATTAACGGGTGTCTATGTTCCTACCAGCGGAACAATCACTGTAAATCATGACGGAAAATCCAAGGTCATTAATGGTATGAAGCCCTATCATATCACGGAAATGGGGTTTGCCCGCACATTCCAAAATATTCGCCTTTTCAATGATTTAACAGTTCTTGATAATGTGCGCATCGCCATGCACCATAATGTGGCATACAATATGGCCGAAGCCATCTTCCGATTGCCCCGTTTTTTGAAGGGGGAAAAGAACCAAACCAAAGAAGCCTTGGATTTATTGGATATTTTCAATCTTACCCATAAAAAAGATGAACTGGCCAAAAATTTACCTTATGGTGAACAGCGCCATCTGGAAATCATTCGTGCTTTGGCCTCCAAACCATTCCTTCTTCTTCTGGACGAACCTGCCGCTGGGATGAATCCCGCAGAAACCGCGGAATTAACCCAAAGTATTAAGTGGATTCGCGATCAATTTAAGATTACTGTCCTTCTCATTGAGCATGACATGAGTCTGGTAATGAATCTTTGCGAACGGATTTATGTATTAAACTACGGAACTATGCTGGCAGACGGAACACCCAGTGAAATCCAGGGGAATCCCAAGGTAATTGAGGCATATCTTGGAGGTGATATGGATGCTTGAATTGAATAACGTCAACGTACATTACGGCATGATTCATGCACTGAAAGATATCTCCCTTACGGTAAACAGCGGTGAAATCGTCACTCTCATCGGTGCCAACGGCGCAGGAAAAACCTCTACACTGTGCGCGATTTCCGGGTTAGTAAAGACCTCTGGCGGTACCATCACTTTAGACGGAAAAGAGCTGAATAAAATTGCCGCTCCCAAACGAGTAGGCCTGGGCGTTTCTCAAATCCCCGAAGGACGTCACGTTTTTCCCGCCATGTCAGTGCTGGAAAATTTGGAAATGGGGGCTTATCTCCGCAAAGATAAATCGGAAATAAAAAAAGATATGGAAAATGTCTTTGAACGCTTTCCCATTCTGGGCCAACGTCGAAAACAGGCAGCCGGCACCTTATCTGGAGGGGAACAACAGATGTTAGCCATGGGCAGGGCATTGATGTCCCGTCCCAAAATTTTGCTTTTGGACGAACCCTCCATGGGGCTTGCTCCCCTTCTGGTAAAAGAAATCTTTAATATCATCAAGGCTATCAATGAACAGGGCACAACGATTCTTTTGGTAGAACAGAATGCCAAAATGGCCCTTTCCATTGCAAATCGCGCCTATGTCATTGAAACGGGCACCATTGTCCTTTCTGGTGAAGCGCAAGAAGTCATGCAAAGTGACAGCGTCAAAAAGGCATATTTAGGAGGTTAATTATGTACGTTAAATCAAGAATGACTGCAAATCCCATTACGGTATCTTCCGAAACTTCCGTTGCCGATGCTTATGAATTGCTGTTAAAGCACAAAGTCCGCCGTCTTCCCGTCGTAGACAACGGTAAACTGGTGGGAATTGTTACAGATAAAGAATTACAGCAGCTGACTCCCTCCAAAGCTACGACTTTGAGCATTTATGAAATTAACTATTTATTAGCAAAAACGAAAGTAAAAGAAGCCATGACCAGTGGCGTTTATACCACAACACCGGATGCTTTATTGGAAGAAGCCGCCGCCGTCATGCGAGATCATAAGGTCAGCGCATTGCCGGTGCTGGACGGTGAGAAACTGGTGGGGATCATCACTGAAACCAATATCTTTGATGCCTTCACCGATCTCTTAGGTGTAAAGGAAAATGGCAGCCGCGTTACCGTTGCTGCCGAGGATACGCCGGGAAGTCTCTCACGTTTGACCAAAATCATTGGCGATGAAGGGATCAATATCAACCGTTTGGCTGTATACCGCGGTGAAGGCACCGAATGCCAAGTGGTGATCACCATCAACAGCATCAACACTGACGCTTTACAGCAAACTTTAGATGAACAAGGATTCAAGGTTCTCCATATCAGTAAAAATCACGCGTAAAGGGAACTTCCAAACACTAATAACTATGCCCCATTTGCATACAGTGAAAACATGCTGTAATGCACATGGGGTATTCTATTAATTGCATAAAACCAGTGCAGTTATAAAAAAATTAAAGATCAGTGGCTTGTTAATCACTTCTCCGTAAATTTATTCTATTGTAAACTCCTGAAGATTTCTAATTTCAAAGGGATGTTGACAACGGCTTTATCGTATATTATAGTTTAATATGATTATGAATGAAGGAGAAAAAGCATGACAATAACAAAAGAGTGCCTTGAACGATGCGCTTGTGCAGGCTTTTTCCTGGATTTGGTAGAAGCTGCCTTTTACTTCTGTGATTTGGACGGACGGTTTCAGTATATCAACAAAACGGCCGAAAAGCTTGATGGCTATACCCAGCAGGAAATTCAAGGAAAAACTGTTATGGATGCCTACAATTTGGATGATACCCCGATGTTGCGAGCGCTGTATCAAGAAAAACCGATTGAGAATATTACTTTTCGTTATAACGTAAACGGCGTCAATGTTATGAAGTTGTGCAACGCTCGTCCCTTTTACATCAATGGGGAAAAGATGGGTGCTTTTACTGTACAACGTGATGTAACAAAACTTAACGAAGTGATCGAAAGTAATATCCTTATGCAACAACGCATGTCTTTCGTAGATTCCGATCAAAATTTTGAGAACAAAAAATCAGGCTTTCAACGTCTTATTGGTCAGCATCCTTCTTTCGTAAAAGCACTGTCCGACGCCGTAATAGCAGCACAAAATGATTCCCCTGTACTGCTAACAGGCTCTACTGGAAGCGGCAAGGAACTCTTTGCCCAGTGCATTCACAACGCCAGTGCTCGCCGAGAAAAACCATTTTTAGCCATTAATTGCGCCGCGATTCCCCAACAACTGTTGGAAAGTATTCTCTTTGGCACATCTAAGGGAGCATATACCGGCGCCGTGGAAAAGCCAGGACTTTTTGAACAGGCCGAGGGGGGTACCTTATTTCTGGATGAAATCAATTCTATGCCCAAATATTCCCAATCAAAACTTTTACGGGTTTTGGAAGAAAACGAAGTGCGTCATTTAGGAGGTGAAAAGTCAATTCCCGTAAACGTTCGCATCATTAGTAGTAATAATCACATTTCTAATACTACAACTCATACAACGCAACTTCGAGAGGACTTGTTTTATCGTTTAGCTGTTATCAATATTGTCATTCCGGATTTAGCAGAACGAAAAAGCGACATTCCTTTGCTAGTCAATCATTTTATTGACCATTATAATCATATGTTCCATAAAAATGTTCAAGGATTGGATTGGGAGACGAATCGTTTATTCTATGAATATTCATGGCCGGGAAATGTGCGACAGCTGAAGAACTGTTTGGAATCAGCAATGAATTTTGTGGATCACAATACCCTCATCGGGAAAAAGCATTTACCTCAATATCTGTTGGGCAATGCATTTCAAGGCTTTACAGAAGAAAAACCAACACTACCGGCAAATACAGAAGAGCCTTCCCCTCCTCAAACAAGTTCCGACACGATCCCTAAAAAGCAGATGGGTACTTTTGAACAAATCCGTGAGCAAGAAAAAAACAGAATTATTGAGGCTTTATTTCTTAATAACGGCAACATTACCAAAACTGCAAAATATCTGGATATGCCAAGACAATCTCTTGTTTATCGCATTAAAAAATATGAAATTAAATAAATCCAAATTTTTTAAAGCTTACTGTTTATTGATTAAGCAGTAAGCTTTTTTATTGATTTTCATTATTATTATATAAAATTATATATTTTTCATTAATAAATTATATTATTTTTACATTCATGTTTGATATTTTATCCTAATATCTGTTTTAGCAGGTATATTTTTTTTGGCATATATTTTGCAATATAACTCGTCACAAGCGCTTGAAAAAACAAAGGAGGATCTAATGTCAATGGAAAAGAAAATGGGAGTTCTCGGGATTATTGATAAGCCGGCCTTTTTGCTGCCATCAATCCTGATCGTATCGGCAATTATCTTTGGCGCCGTTGCTCCAGACATCTTTAATAATGCGGCAAGTGCCGCTTTCACCTTTGTCACGAAATATTTCAGCTGGTTTTACGCTCTTGGAGTATCGTTAATGATTGTATTCTGCTTTTGGGCTGCCTTTGGCAAATATGGTAAAATTAAGCTCGGTGGCAGTGACGCAAAGCCCACCATGTCTTTTACAAGTTGGTTCTTTGTCACCCTGATTTCCGGCATCGCCATCGGTACTGTCTATTGGTCCGTCGGCGAACCCATCAGCTACCTGACATCGCCACCGGGATTCACCGGTTGGGAACCCTACAGTGCCGAAGCTGCAGAAGGAGTACTAAAATACAACTTCCTTCACTGGGGGATTCATCCCTACGCTATTTATACCGGGTTTGGCCTTTGTTTTGCATTCATCATCCTTAACGGAAAACGTCGTTTCAGTATGAGCTCCGGCCTCTACCCCCTGATTGGAAACAAGACAGAAGGAATCGTGGGGAAATTGGTCAACGGTCTTTGTATGTTCTCCATTCTAGGATGTATGGGTACCTCCCTTGGTTTCGGGGTTTCTCAGTTCAGTACCGGTGTCAGCTACGTTTTCGGTACCACCATCAGTGACGCTGCCATGGCGGTTTTCTTCATCGGTATCGTTCTAATCCTGGCAGTTGGCACTGCCTGTACCGGTTTACAAAAAGGTATCACCCCCGCCAGTCATGTCAATATGTATATTTTCATTGCGCTGATGGTTTGGGCCTTCATTTTCGGTGGTCCCCTGTTTATTTTGAACAACACGACCTCCTCCATCGGCCAATACCTTGCCTTTTTGGTCCCCCAATCCTTCTATCTGGAACCCGTAAAGCAAACGGGATGGGTTGCCAACTGGTCCATCTTTTATTGGGCATGGTGGCTGGCAGCAGCTCCCAGTGTGGGATTGTTCCTGACCAAATTAGCAAAGGGACGCACAATCCGCGAATTCGTTTTGGTCAATATGATCGCCCCGACTATCTTCCTCATCGCCTGGTTTGGCATCTTTGGCAGCTCCGCCATTCAAATGGAACTGGCAGGCTCCAACATCGCCGCGGACATCGCAGAATGGGGAACTCCGGTATCATTGTTTGCCTATGTAAAAAACCTTCCTCTTACTCCTGTCCTTTACGGCCTCGTATTCCTTGCCATTATCATTTCCATCACTACCATGATCAACGCCATGATCTTCGCCTTGTCGGATATGAGTACAAAACCGCGATTTTTGGAAGAAGGAAATCGCCGCAAAGGTCCCTCCAATGTTCTTAAAATCTATTGGGGCATTGTCATGGGCAGTATTGCCTTTATCCTCTTGTTTAGCGGTGGGCTCGGCGCCTTACAAACAGCTTCCGTGGTCTGCGGTTTGCCGATCATGGCTTTGGAATTGGTCCTAGCAGTCGGTTTCATCAAAGCAATGCGCCAACGCAGCAAATATGACCTGACATTGACAGAGCTGGAAAGAAACACATTGCGCAAAGAAGAATCCGCCAAAAAGGACGAAAAAGAATCTACCGCCACAACCTCTGCCTCGTAAGTTTATGAATCATTTCTAAAAGATCCAAATATCAAATCCATTCATCAAAGGAGAATCATTATGACAAAGACAAAATTACAGTTGATCCATGAAGCTTCCATGAAAATCTTGGCCAGAACCGGTATGAAATTCCATCATCCCGAAGCCGTAGAGATCCTAAAAAACCACGGCATCAAAGTAGAAAACAACGTTGCTTATTTCACCGAAGACCAGTTGATGTATTGGGTCAGAAAAGCTCCCTCTCGGTTCACTCTCTATGCTAGAAATCCCGAACATAACGTCGTTATCGGCGGAGATGAAATCAATCCCGCTCCTCCTTATGGCTGCCCTTCGATTATGGAAAAAGACGGAACCAAACGGGACGGGACCATACAGGACTATGTCAACTATGCCAAGCTCTTCCATGCCAATGAAGATTATCATATTGACGGCGGCCTGATGATCCAACCCAACGACATTGATATTCCCACCTCTTGTCTGGCGATGTTCTTTGCGGCTTTGACCCATACCGATAAAGCATTAATGATCTCCACCGGGAAACAGGAATACATGGAAGCCATCATCGACTGCGCGGCGGAAGTATTCGGTGGCAAAGAAGCGCTGAAAGCATATCCTCGCATGCTGACGATCATGAACATCAACACTCCTCTGCAACTGGATGTTGTTATGAGTGAAGTGCTGCTGACATTGGCTAAAAACGGACAACCCTTTGTCGCAGCCAACTGCGCCATGGCAGGTTCTACTTCTCCCATTACTTTAGCAGGCACCATGGCCATGACCAATGCCGAAGTACTCTCCTGCATCGCCTTGACCCAAATGGTCAATCCCGGCACGCCAGTAGTCTATGCTTCTCAATCGACGACCTCCGATATGAGAACTGGTCAGATTGCCTGCGGCTCCCCGGAAGGCGCCCTCTGCTACAAATATACCGCACAACTGGCCAAATTCTATGGTCTTCCCTGCCGCGGCGGCGGCGCTGTCACTGACTCCAAGGTGGTTGACGCTCAATCGGGTTATGAATCCATGATGACTTTGATGGCAGACTGGTCCAATAACATGAACCTTATCATCCATTCTGCCGGGATCCTTGACAGCTACAATGCCACATCTTATGAAAAACTGATCCAAGACTTTGAAATTGTTCGCTACGTCAAACGCTATTTCAGAGACTTTGAAGTCAATGATGATACCATTCCTTTGGATCTCATCGACGAAGTGGGACACAGCGGAGAATTCCTTACCAAAGACCATACCTTCCAATATTGCCATTCGGAACCCTTGAATCCGACCATCAGTTCCAGAGGAAGAGTCAGTGACAACCTGCATCAGCTGGATATCAACATCGAAAAACGTTACAATCAGCTGATGGACAGCTACGTGCAGCCCCAACTGGACGCCGCCACCTTGGAAAAAGTCAAAGAAATCCTCACCTCGCACGGCGTGGATCGCAGCCTTTTGGATAAAATCGAAACCATGTAACTTTTCTAGCAATTCATCATCTCCACCATATAACAAATCAACGGAACGTCTCCTACAAAGACGTTCCGTTGACTTATATTTGATTCTTTTTCCAAAAATAAGGTTCGTAAAGATGTTTTAAAGTTTTTACCACAGTGTTGGTATCATTATCGTGGACAACGATATCATAAACGCCATCAATGCTGCCAAAGGTTACGACCTTTCTCAATCCCAATGTTTCACAAAGGTATTGCATCATTTTTCGGCGAGAAACCCCTTGATCGTATACTTTCACATAGGAATACCCTTCATACTCCGAAGGTTGACGGTAACTGTAGATATCTTTGGCAAAGGGTTGAGTGCTTAGCTCCAATTCAAGGGTAGCGGCTTCTTCATCGGACAGTAAAACCATCATGTAAATCCCCGGCTGACCTTGGGGCAGTTTCCCGTAAATATAGTTACGATAAGGGGAAACCCGCAATTCTTCATATAATTTTTCTTCCGCGGCATTATTAAAGTCCTCATGGTAAATAAGCAATACGTCGTCAATAACGGAAGTAATAAAAGAATGAAGCCCCCGGGAGGCTAAAAAACGCTCCACAGCCGCTACGGTGTCATAGGGCATTTCCCATTTTTTGATATAGTGCTTTGCGTTCAGATCAAAAAGCAATGCACCGTTGGCAGCGATCACGGGCAATTTTAAATCAACCGAAGTCATAGGCTCCATAAGAGATGCCGGGGTTCTAGCAGTGGATACGGTAAAATTCATCCCATCATGTATCATTTGATTTAATACGACCTTGCTAAAGTCTGTCAGCGTATTGTTGGGAGTCACCAATGTTTCATCCAACGCAGAAATGAAGAGAATATCCTTATTCTTTTTTCGAGGCAGTCTTACCGCGTTAACAACCAAAGCTACCAAAATCCCAAGGAGCGTATCGACGACACGTTCAAAGGCAAAGAGAAAAGGAGAAATCTCCACAGTTTCAGTAATGGTAACACTTAGAAAAGCGACGCAAGCAATATAAGAAGCACTCTTTTGATGAAAAAGAAGTGTTGTATAAATTACAGGAACAACTGCAACGGAAACCAAAAGATAGTGCATCATCTCCGTATCAATCGTCAGTAAATTGATTTCTATCAACAATACGAGGCATCCATAGACAGCACCGATCATTG
>NBJMC04201__coassemble_272_pt1 | contig 55122 bp, 53 predicted proteins | sample NBJMC04201__metabat2_high_PE_023 | metagenome-assembled genome bin NBJMC04201
AGCGAATTCTGTCATGAATTCGCTTTTTTTGTAAAAGTTTTATGATGGTTCATATAATTAGGGAATCCGTAAAAGAATAAATAGAAAAGAAGGCCTTCGTTGAAGTTTTGGGAACTGTAAGAATTTACAATTCCCTTTTTCTATGGTATAATAAATCGAATCGCTAAAATACGGATTACAGGAGGTGCAATCATGAGCAATACAATTTTGACCGATGCGGGAGCTGTTGTGATTAGCACTACTGCCATTGCACAGTTGGCGTATAAGGCCGTTTCCGAATGTTTTGGAGTGGTGGGAATGCCCGCGAAAAATTTTGCCCAGTTCGTTCGTGGTGAAAGCGGTAACAAGGGCGTAGAAGTCAAAGTAAAAGATAATGCCATAAATATTTTAGTACAGATCCATGTGCTTTACGGCACAAAAATTTCGGAAGTTGCCAAAAATGTTTCCGAAGCGGTACATTATGCAGTGGAACAGGCAACGGGGATGACCATTGACCGTTTGGAAATCCGTATTACGGGAATTCGCGTCATGGATTGAGGAGGAAATTTACTTTATGTCTACCATAGAAACATTATCTTCCGCCGAATTGCGGGATTTTTTTCGTATGGGCGAAGCAGTGTTGAATCAAAATAAAGAGCAGGTTAACGCGTTGAACGTGTTTCCTGTGCCCGATGGCGATACCGGCACGAATATGGGCCTTACCATTAAGAGTGCGGTGAAAAATTTGGATGAATCCATGGATCTTAAAGAAATTTGTACCGCAGTCTCTCGTGGTGCTTTGATGGGGGCTCGGGGAAACTCCGGTGTGATTTTGTCCCAGATTTTGCGGGGATTTACCATGTCGATCCAAAACCAAAAAACAGTCGATGCCATGTCTTTGGCAACCGCCTTGCAAAAAGGGGTAGAAGTTGCTTATAAAAGTGTTTTGAAGCCCGTTGAAGGTACTATCCTTACCGTAAGCCGTCATTTTGCCGATGCTGCTGTAGAGTGTGCCGTCTATGAGAAAGATATTGTCACGGTGATGCGTTGTGCAATGGAAGCAGGACAAAAGGCCTTGGAAAATACTCCGAATCAGCTGCCGGTTTTGAAAGAAGCAGGTGTCGTAGACTCCGGCGGTCAGGGATTTTTGTATATCATGCAGGGTTGCCTTTTGGCTTTGGAAGGCAAGGGGTTGGATCAGTTATCGAAACTTTCTGATGCTTCGGAAATCCCCGATAAAACAGCGGCATTTTCCGCAGAAATTCAGGAATCGGAAATTACTTACCGCTATTGTACCGAGCTGATGATCCACAATGCCAAAAAGGATTATGAATCTGTCCGCAAAGATCTGGAAAAGCGGGATGGGGACTCCTTAGTTGTTGTCGGTGATGAAGATGTTATCAAAGTTCATTTTCACACCAATGATCCCGGTGAGATTATTAGCTATGCATTGACCGTTGGTGAACTCTTTGATATTAAAGTAGAGAATATGAAGGAGCAAATGGCCAGAGAGGCTCGGGAGAAAAAAGAAGCTGAAGCTGCCCGCGGTGCTTCGGCGGCGATGGAACCGAAGAAAAAATGCGGTGTAATCGCAGTGGCCGTCGGTGACGGAATGACGGAAATTTTCAAAAGCCTCGGAGCCGATGAGGTGATCTCCGGTGGACAAACTATGAATCCCAGCGCCGAAGATATTATGGCATGTATTGACAAAGTTAACGCTGAAGAAATCGTAATTTTGCCCAACAACAGCAATATTATTCTCGCGGCACAGCAAGTGGTTTCCATTGCCGACCGAACCGTTTCGGTCGTTCCTTCCAAGTTTGTCACCCAAGGGTTAAGCGCACTGATTCAGTTTAACGCCGCTGCTTCTGCTGAAGAAAACGCCGAAGAAATGACGGCTTCTTTGGATGCGGTGCAGAATGGTGAAGTTACTTATGCCATCCGTGATACCTCAGTGAATGGAGTTGAAATCAAAGCTAATGATATTCTTTGTTTGTTAGATGGTGAAATCGTTTGTGCCGAAGGTTCTTTGGATGGCGCTGTCTTAAAACTAGTGGAGAAAATGTATCATGACGAGGCATCCCTTCTCACTTTGTATTACGGTAACGAGATTACGGAGGAGTCGGCCAACGCCATGGCAGAAGCGATTGAAAATGCCTATTCTGATCTGGATATTGAGGTCTATCAAGGAGGGCAACCACTTTATTATTATCTGATTTCTTTGGAATGATGGCATATGAATGAAAAATACCAGGCAATCATAGAAGCAATTAAAAAAGAAAGCCGCAAAGAATACGGTGATTCTACCGTATTCGGCGGCTTTTCTCGCTTTGTGGCGGATACTTTGGAGCATGATGCAGATCCTCGAGCCCGTGCCTCGGTTTTATTGGCTTCTCGCTACGGTACTGCGGGGAAAGAAGAACGACGGGAAATATTAAAGCGAATTTTTGTACTTTTACAGACAGGGGAAGAGGAAAACTCAGCCATAGAAAAGAAAGAAGTGCGAACTGTACTTCTTAGTCAAGGACGTTCTTTGGAAGAGAATGTGGCATCTCCAAAAAGAGAAAATTCTGCCCCGGAAAAGAATTCCACAAAAACTACACCATCGAGAAAGAAAGGTGCAGTAAATTCATTGCAATATTTAAAACATGTGGGGCCAAAACGAGTGGGACTTTTAAAAAAGTTGGGAATTGCCACCGTAGATGATTTGATTGAATATTTTCCCAAACGCCACGAAGATCGCCGTAAGGTAACTTCTATTGCAGATTTAATTTCAGACGTCCCCGCTGTCATTCGAGGAGTAGTGCAAAAAACAGAATCGTTGCGCCTGAAAAAAAATCTTCAGCTCTTTAAAGCTTATTTGAATGATGACAGCGGCGGTGTTGTAGCTCTCTGGTATAACCAAACTTGGCTGAAAGATCAGATTCATGAAGGGTGCGAAGTGCTTCTTTATGGAAAAGCAGATTTTCGTTATGGAAAACGCCAGTTTACCGTAACGGAGTTTTCGTTGGCGGAAAAAGCTGGCGGATTCGGAATCCTCCCTATTTATGGTCTTACTGAGGGACTGAGTCAAAAATTAATACGGACGATTGTACAGAGTGCCTTATATGAAAAACAGGGGCAAATCGGAGATTTTTTGCCTGAGAATGTAAGGAAACGTTTTGATTTTGTTGGGCGGGAGTGGGCAATCAATCATTACCATTTTCCTGATTCTCTGGAAGAGCTGAAGGATGCCCGCCGTCGCCTGGTTTTTGATGAATTCTTTTTGCTGCGCATGGGCCAAGGCGTCAACGGTCAACACATTGAAGTACAAGGTATTTCCCAGGCAAAAGGGAATCTTGATGAATTTTCTTCCTTTCTCCCGTTTACTTTAACCAATGCGCAAAAACGGGCCGTAAATGAGATTTTTTTGGATATGGCCGCTCCCAATCAAATGATGCGTTTGGTAGAGGGCGATGTCGGTTCGGGAAAAACTGTTGTGGCCGCGGCGGCAATTTACCGCGCTGTGCGGTCAGGTCATCAATGTGCGCTTATGGCTCCCACAGAGTTATTGGCGCGTCAGCACTATCAATCTCTTTGCTCCTTTTTTGAAAACTCCGGGCTCCGTATCGGCCTTTTGACCGGCGACACGAAAGGAGCGGATAAGCAAAACATATACCGCGGTCTTGCTGCCGGGAAGCTGGATTTGCTAGTGGGAACTCATGCACTGATTGAAGAAAAAACAGTTTTCCGTGACCTTTCTCTGGTCGTCATTGATGAGCAACACCGATTTGGTGTCCGCCAGCGTGAAACTTTGGCGGGAAAAGGAAACCATCCCGACACGTTAATTTTAACGGCAACACCAATTCCCAGAACTCTTGCCATGACGGTATTTGCGGGGTTGTCCCTTTCTGTACTCGATGAGCTGCCGCCGGGGCGAATCCCCGTGAAAACTTATGTTGTTACAGAAAAAGAAGAAAGCCGCGCTCTTACCTTTATTCGAAAACATGCGGAAGCAGGCCATCAATGTTATATTGTTTGCCCTCTTGTGGAGGAGAGCGAATCACTGGATCTTGCTTCTGCCACGGAATTGTATGAACGCTTAAAAAAAGGTGCTTTTCAAAATCTCTCGTTGGGATTGGTTCACGGGAAAATGAATGCCAAAGAGAAAGATACCGTGATGGATGACTTTCGCAATGGGAAAATTTCGGTCTTAATTTCTACCACTGTCATTGAAGTCGGCGTTGATGTGCCCAACGCAACAGTGATGATGGTGCGAGACGCGCACCGCTTCGGTTTGGCCCAGCTTCATCAAATTCGCGGCCGTATCGGCCGCGGCAAAGCACAAAGCCATTGTATTTTAGAGTATAACGGAAGTAGCGAATACGCTAAAAAACGCATGGAGATCATGCTGAAATATCAAGATGGTTTTCGCATTGCCGAAGAAGATTTAAAGCTGAGAGGTCCCGGTGACTTTTTTGGCACTCGCCAACACGGATTGGCGGAATTAAAAATTGCCGATCTTTATGTGGATCATGAGATACTAAAAACTGCTTCTAGTTTCGCCGAAGAATTGTTGACCGAAGATCCCAAATTAAATCGGGAACCATGGCGTCCCCTCAGAGAATATTTGGAAAAAAATCATACAATAGGATAAAAGGTGGGCAGATATGATACGTTTTACCAGCGATTATACGGAAGGCGCCGCACCAGAAATTCTGGCTGCACTTTCGGAAATCAATTTACATCAGTATAGTGGTTATGGAACAGATCCCCTTTGTGAAGAGGCAAAAAAGTTAATCAGTTACGAAATTGAGTCTGAAAATGCCGATATCCATTTTTTTGTGGGTGGTACGCAATGCAATATGACGTTTATCGCTGCATCTCTCCGTCCTCATGAAGCAGTTGTGGCTGTGGATACGGGGCACATTGCAGTTCATGAAACCGGTGCTGTGGAATCGACAGGTCATAAGGTGTTGACAATCCCTGCCGCCGATGGAAAAATGCGTTTAGAAGATTTGGAAATGATATATAATCTTCACCGCGATGAACATATGGTAAAGCCGCGCCTGATCTATTTATCTCAAACAACGGAGTTAGGGACTGTTTATCAACAAAAAGAATTAAATCAAATCGCTGATTTTGCCCATAACCATGGAATGCTGTTGTACATTGACGGAGCACGTCTCGGTTCTGCCCTTACCGCAGAGAAAAGCGATTGCACTTTGGCTCATTTGGCCAAGGTTGCTGATGCTTTCTCTATTGGTGGAACAAAAAATGGGATGCTTTTTGGAGAGGCTTTGGTGATTGTCAATGATGCTTTGAAACCGGATTTTCGCTATTTTATCAAGCAGAAGGGCGGACTTTTGGCAAAAGGATGGCTTTTGGGACTTCAGTTTCAGGTAATGTTCCGTGATGGTCTTTATTATCGCTTGGCAGAGCATGCCAATGAACAAAGCAGAAAAATTTATGCGGTGCTGGAGGAGTGTCGCATACCCATGTTTGCCGAGGCAGTGTCAAACCAACTGTTCCCAATCTTTCCTTGGAGTTTTATTATGGAATTGGCCCAAAATTTTAGTTTTGAAATTATTGAAAAAATTGGCGCCGATAAGGCAGTCATCCGCCTTGTAACTTCATGGGCCACAGCAGATCATGATGTTGAAATCCTTTGTACCTGGCTTCGCAAATTTCAAGTTGAATAAGGAGTAAGTGAAAAGTATCAACAAAAAGCTAATATGCTGAAAGAAATTTTATTCACGAAAGGGGTTTATGGGAGGAGTATTACTTATAATCCATACAACATGAATATGAAACGTGTTTGCGTTATAATGAGTTTGCTATTTTTTTTATGATAAGGGCCGCTAAAAAGCGGTCTTTTTATTTTGTGAACACGATCAATGTATAACAGTGAACTGCTGAGGGAAAGATAAATGTGGCATGCGGTGCTTGACGAAATTTGCAGGAAATAAATAACATCATAAAATCGCATAAAAAATCGAAATCGGCAAAAAATAGTCATGCAGCGAAAGGAGGTGACATCCTTTGAGAAACAACGAGAAAAACAGTAATCGCAATCAAGATTTTTCTAATCGTTGCTGTCAAGGAAGCGAAGCCAAAAACAGTACTGTAAAAAACAGTAAATCCAATGAAAAGCGTTCAGATGCTTGCTCTTCACAATCCATGAACAAAAAATAATTTTAAGAAATATGTTTTAACTGAGAAATCAGTGATATTTAAAAACAGGAGGAATAAAAATTATGTCTCAAAGAAATAATGACCCCGTAAAAAAGAGTGCACAAGGTGCTTTGAACCGTTTTAAAATGGAAGTTGCTAACGAACTTGGTATCCAGGATTATGAAAATATCGATAAGGGAAACCTCAGCTCCCGTGAAAACGGCTATGTTGGCGGTAATATGACCAAAAAAATGGTTGCCTTCGCTGAACAGGCTATGAGCCAGGGGCAGACTGGTGCAATCAACAATGCTGCTAAAACTGACTTCCCCGGACAGAATAAAAACAACTAAATAAGTATTGCTTCTAGTGCTATTATAAAAAGCTCCGAGAAAATCGGAGCTTTTTCTTTTTTGCCCAAACTTACCCGGCTTTTGAGAATACAATATAACTAAGAATTTCAATCGCGAAAAGTAATTATGATGTTTTATTTCTTTTAAGAAATTTAATTCTAAAATATCCTTGATAATTATTAAAAGCTTTAAAAAATACTTTGAAAAATATTTATTGAAAATTAATAAAATCCTTTTAATAGGCAATATACATTAAATTGTCCGTTGAATAGTACTATGGTGAATATTTCTTTAAAGAAATTGTATTGACAAACGAAAGTAAAAAAGATATAATTCAAAACAAAAAGAACATTAGTTCTATTTATTTTTGGTGTTGGAAGGAGCAGCCTTGTATTATTTTTGTAAGCGATGTAATCATATTATTGTAGATCCTAAGGAAATAGCAGATAACGAGGTGGGATATATTATTCAAGTTTGTCCCTATTGTTTCAATGCACAATCGTTGGTTTCTATTGAAAAGTGTTTGCTTTGTGGTCAATGGTTCCCATCGAATGACATTGCAAGCAATGCCTGCGGCCAATGCAAAAAAATGTTGACGGAAACGTTTGAATCGTTGTTGGGAGAATGTTTTACATCGGAGGAACGATTCATTTTAAATGAAATCTATGATGGTCTTGAATTTTAGGAGGTACCAAAATGACAAAAAAGCAGAGGATCTTTTGTGAACAATACTTAAAACTCGGTGATGGTGTTTCCGCTGCCATTGCTGCGGGCTACAGTGTGAAGAGTGCCCATGCTACAAGTTCACGTTTACTTTCAAACCGCGAAATTCTTTCTCACCTTGAGGAAAAAAGAAAGGAGGCTGAAAAACGTAATATTGCCGGAAACGACGAAATTTTAGAATATCTTACTAAAGTGATGCGTAGTTGCGATGACGAGGTCACCGTTCGTGATCGGATGCGCGCAGCAGAGCTTTTGGGAAAAAATGCCAATCTTTTTTCCGAGCGTAATCAAATGCCCCAGCAATCTGTAATTTTTTTCGGTGAAGAGAATATTGTTGATTGAAATTGAGAAGGAGGGATTATTTTGAAGTGGATTTTAGGGGAGGATTATTGTGCTATGGGGCGTGAAATTGAGGAATTAAGGGAGGAGATTTCCCATATCTGGAGTCTTTTAAAGTCACCAAGGCGCCATACTGCCAGTGGTCACAATGATACGATGGCTGATGGCGTCGCTACTGTTGTTGATTTGGAAAAGATTCTAGAGCAAAAAATTAATGAATATGGCGATTTACGCATGAAGGTAGAATCAATCATCGAACAATTTCCCTCTGTAGAACGTCGCCTTTTGCGAATGCGATATATTCGACGATTTACCTGGCTACAGATTGCCAATCGTCTATATTGTGATGAGAGTACTTGTCGTCGGATGCATCGGCGTCTTGTCCGTAAATTAAATGAAGAGGCATAACTTGAGTTGAATTTTGTCGTTTTTTCCTGTATAATAAGACAAATAAAAAAATTGGAGATTATTATGAAAAAGCGATATCTCATTGTCTTGACTTTTGTGGGACTGGTTTTATTGGGAGTTGGCGCCTTTTCGTTATTCGATTTTGGGAGTAAACAAATCATTGCCGATGATGCAACTCAAGAACAAGTTCCCCTAGACGCAGAAAGCCAAAGCAGCGCAGTACCTTCTGCACTCTTTGACTTTCAAGAAGTGATGATGAATGGAGACTCTCTTACCTTAGAAGCTGCAAGCCTTCGTTCCATGGTGTCTGATGACACTTTCGAAGGTCTGTTGCTGACAGGTGACGACGGCTCGTTGTTAATGAATCCTGCTTTTGTTGAAAGCATTTTGGAACAATTGGACGCAGAAGCAGTAACCTTTTCATTGACAACGGAGGGGAGCACCTGCGCTGTTCGGATTACATCAGACGACAGCACCATCTATGGTTCTGCTGGAATCTGTATCGTAACTGTTCCCTATGAGAATGGACCTTTGACGATGGCAGTCGAAGACAGTCATGGCAATCTCATTGGCAACAGCGCTTATTTTGTTGACGGCGCGTCCTTACGCTGGCAGCTTGGTACCTCTGAAACGTACACTTTCAGCGATTCTGCCAAAAGTTTTTCCGATATTACTGAACATTGGGGAAAGAATAGTATCGAATTTTTAACTTCCCATGGTGTGCTAAATGGCATGTCTGAAAACACATTTTTACCGAATCGCAGTGTGACACGGGCAGAGTTTATAAAGATGTTGGCGCTTATGTCCGGAGAAGATTACTCCCAATGTCAAACCAACCAGTTTCATGATGTTGCAATTAACGATTGGTTTTACTCGTATGTCGCATGGGGAACAGAGCGGGGACTTGTAAATGGGAAAACTGAAAATGAGTTTTTCCCCGATGCTACCATCAGCAGGGAGGAAATGGCTGCTCTTTGTGATCGATTTATCTTGTATTTTCAAATCGACTGCAAAGCGGTTCGAAGTGCTGTGGATTTTGCTGATGCCCCCATCATCGGATCTTGGGCACTGGATTCTGTAGAACGCATTCAGGCCGCCGGCATTATCAACGGGAAAGATGATAACCTTTTTGATCCGAGAGGCTATGCCACCAGAGCAGAGGCCGCCACAATGCTTTCAAATCTTTCTGCCTATATGATGGCAATGCCACATTGAGTTATACATTGATATACTCGTGATAGTTTGTCTGATCAATGGCTTGATGGAGCGCAATATGGAGTCCCACTGCTAGCGTAGAAGCTGCTTTTTCAATGACGTGATCAATATCTTTTGGAGTTACGGCAAAATGCTCCCTTTGTTTCATTAAAATAGAATTTGTGATTTCTTTGGGTGATGCTCCCGCGGGAGCATCACCTTCGCTGTTGTTATGCTGGTGCTCCAATGATGGTTCGTGGTGAGCTATAATTTGATCGATTAAGGTCGACATACGAATTACCGTTGGAACCCCTAAAGCGATGACCGGGATCCCCATGGTTTCCCGATTGATGGCGGAACGAATGTTGCCAAGCCCCGCCCCGGGTGTGATACCACAATCCGAGATTTGAAATGATGTCCCGAGACGTTCCGCCCCCAAGGCTGCGAGTGCATCAATGACAATGATTGCCGACGCATTGATTTGGTTCGCTGCAGCGGCAATGATTTCTGCTGCTTCCATGCCGGTATTTGCTAGAACATCAGTACGGAGCAATACAATGGAACGGTATTTCCCAAGGACATCCTCGGGTGACGAAAGAAAAAATTGACGCGTAGACAATGACTTTTTTATTACTTCCGGTCCGAGGGCATCAGCTGTGACCCTTTCATTGCCGAGTCCGCAAATAAGGATTGGTGTATGGCGATTAGAAGAGATATGCTTAGTCACAAGTTCCCCGATGGCATTTGCTGTAGCAAAAGCAGCTTCCTCCATAGCGGCAAAATCTTCTGTGACCATCGGCGCGTCTATGGTGATGTATTGCCCTTTGGGACGGCCCATAATCCTTGCGCCCTCATCATTAATTATGGTTATTTTTGTAATTTTTGTGAATTTTTTAGTGCTAATTTCTTCTTTGACTCCTGGGATTTCAATATCTTTGTCTCCTCTAAGAAGGGCATGGGCCTCAGAAGCCAAATCGCAGTTCACAGGAAGTTCAGAAAAAAAACGATCTTTCAACATTATTTCCTCCATTTCCAAATTTTTTAAAAAAAATTCCATTGAAAACTTGCTTTTTCATGTTAAAATGAGTTATTATATAGAGTAAGAAAAAAATACGGCGGCAGAGCTGTTTCTCCGTCGTAAATTTCTGAAGAAACGACAATTCCGCCGCCAAAGATGCTGCTTTGCAGATTTTAAATTCTGTATTGCAGCAGAAAGGGAGAGAGAAACCGAAAGATTCTTCGGGGGATAAGAAGAATCATTGGATTTCTTTTCTATATTGTGCAAAAGTTCTTTAATTATTCTTAATTTTGAAATTTTGTTCGGATGTTTTGTTTGTTTCGGTTTTTATGATAGCAGGTGATGGATTGCGTATTATTGGCGGTAGCTTGAAAGGGCGCAAATTGCATTCGCCGGATGGACAAGCGACAAGGCCAACTTTGGATAAAGTGCGCGGCGCTGTTTTCAATAGCTTGTACGATGTTTCCGAAGCTTCGGTTCTTGATTTGTTCGGTGGCAGCGGTGCCATGGCCATTGAAGCACTGTCTCGCGGCGCTGCTTCAGCTGTGATTGCAGACTTTTCTCCCAAAGCTTGTGATATCATAAAAAAAAATGTTATGAATTTCGGGCTTTCCCAACGTGTTGAGATTCGCTGTTGTGACTTTCGGCAGGCTCTGCGCCCCGGAGAGTCCTATGATTTGATTCTTTTAGATCCCCCTTATTGTAAAAATTTACTTTTAGAAAGTATGGACCTGATTATCAAATTAGGTGCTTTAAAAGAACGTGGGATGATTGTTGCAGAAACATCTTCGTCAGAACCGGAAATTTGCGATTTTCCCGCGTTGGATGTCATAAAGACAAAAACATATGGCACGGCACAAATTTGGTTTTACAGAGTTAATTACGGAATAAAAAACATATGAGGTGTATAAAATGGAAATCTTAAAGTACGTCGATCAGTTAGAAGAAATTGTTGATACTGCAACCAAAGTGCCTCTTACCGGCAAAGTCATGGTGGATGTTGATGAAGTGTTCGAACTTATCGATTTGATTCGCGAAAATCTGCCTCAGGAATTGAAAGATGCCCAGTACGCATTACTGGAAAAAGATAGAATGATTGCCGAAGCCCAGGCAAAGGCAGAAAAAGAGTTGGAAAATGCTCGGAAAGAAGCCAGAAGTATGATTTCTGAGCATGAAATCGTACGTCATGCCCAAGCTGAGGCTGATGCCCTTCTGGAACGCAGCAAGCAAAACGCTTTGGAAGTCCGTGAAGGCGCCAGAAGCTATGCAAATGACATCCTTTATCAGATTGAAAATAATTTGGACAAAGCCCTTTATACTGTAAAAAAGAGTCGGGATGAATTGCGTGTCAGTGCAAAGAAACCCGCGTCCGCTTCCAATGTAGAATACGAAGAAGAACAAGACTAAGAATCATTAAAAATAAAACTCCAAGTGACCAAAGAGGGTACGGATAATTTGATAAATCAGGCGGTGTTGCTGTAGGAATTTGTCCGGAAACGCTGACCGCCTGTTTCTTGATGGGTAAAAACATTCCTAGTAGAAAAGCGAAAATACTTTGCGCTCCCTTATAAGGCAGATATCGATGTAATGTTAAATCTGTATCCTTGATTTGGGACTGCACTTGAATTGCGGTAGAAATGCCGCCAAAGGCTAAAATCGCGGAAATCAATGCCGTTTGCATTTGCCCATAGGAAATCGTTTCGCTTAGCGATTTTGTGCCAATGGTGATTTCCCATATTCCATAAAATAGCCCAGTGAAATCAAGATCAGTGGCGTTGCGAAGCAATAATAAAATCTCTTTGGTGATTCCTAAATTGTCTAAAATATGTAATAAAATGATAAAAACAACCATTAGTCCGCCGATGAGATTAATGGTGGAGACGCCGTGATAAACAGCATCAGACAATGCTTTTCCCAAAGGTGGCCAACTGCGGCTTTGGGAAAGCTTTGCTTTATTTATGGGAATTTTTTTTCGTGTGAATCCCACAGCCAATCCAAGTAAAAAGTTACTCCCGTAATGAATGATTCCCAGTTGTATTCCTGTTTCCGGGTGACCTAAAAAGGAGACAGCTACGACCGATAAGATGAATAGCGGACTAACGTTGGTACAGAACCCCAACATATCCTCGGCTTGCCGCTTTGTCAATTGTCCTTTTTTTCGCAGGGTAGCGATGAGCCCTGCGCTGACGGGAGCTCCTGTGCTGTACCCCGTAATGATCACAAATGCCGATTCCCCTGGTAAACGCAGCAACCGTTCGGTAAAAGGTCTGCAAAATTTTCCCAACATTTCAGGGACACCGTAGTCCATGCATAAGTTACTAAGAATAAAAAAAGGTAATAGAGCGGGAACAACCGATGTGAACCATAAAGTAAGCCCGTCTTTTGCCGCAGCCGAAACTTCCGAGGGGGATGTGAAAAAATAGAACATTATGCATAATAAGAAATACGGTAGTAGTCGTTTCATGAATCCATAATCACCACCTTTGAAAGGATTCACGATTAGAAAAAAGGGGGGGTATTCTTGTCAAAAATGTCAAAATATTCCTCTATTAAAAATAGTGTTTTTATGTGAAAATATAATATGTTATTTATGTTTCAATAGCAAGCATATAACTTAGATGTTTCACTGGAAAAAGAAAGATTTATAAGAAGTTTTGGAGGTATTTTTTCATGAAAATTCTCGTGGTAAACTGTGGCAGTTCTTCTCTGAAATATCAGCTGATTGATATGGACGATGAAAGTGTAATGGCAAAAGGTCTTGTTGACCGCATTGGCATTGATGATTCCGTTTTGACCCACAGTCCTTCTGGTAAAGACAAAGTGGAATTCCGTCAGGATATTCCTGATCACACCGTGGCAATTAAAATGGTTTTTGATGCCCTTACCGATAAAAATCACGGCGTCATTGCTGATTTAAATGAAATTAACGGTGTAGGCCATCGTTATGTGAATGGCGGCGTACTTTTCCCCGAATCTGTTTTAATTGACGACAAAGTGATTGCAGATATGGAGACGACGTTCCCCATGGCTCCTCTTCATAATCCCGCTCATGTTGCAGGGATTAGAGCTTGCGCTAAAGTGATGCCCGGTGTACCCATGGTTTCCGTGTTTGATACTTCTTTCCATACTTCCACCATGCCCGCCAAAGCCTATACCTATGGGATTGACTACAAGGTCGCTGAAAAATACAGTGTTCGTCGTTATGGCGCTCATGGTACCTCCCATAAATTTGTAGCACAAAGAACTGCTGAACTTCTCGGTAAACCCATCGAAGAAACAAAAATTATTACTTGCCACCTCGGCAACGGTTCCAGCATCACTGCTGTAGACGGCGGTAAATGTATCGACACTTCCATGGGGCTTACACCTTTGGCCGGTGTCCTTATGGGAACCCGCTGCGGCGATATTGATGCTTCTGTTGTTACTTATTTACAGACCCAGGGTGCTGTAAAACCGGAAGATATGGAAACGTTCCTTAATAAAAAGAGCGGTTTCCTCGGTGTTTCCGGTGTTTCCAGCGACCTCCGCAACGTAGAAGAAGCCGCCGCGGAAGGCAATGAACATGCTAAGATCTCTATGGAAGTTTTCTATTATGGCGTGCAAAAATATATCGGTGCTTATGCCGTTGCCTTGGGAGGCGTCGATGCCATTGCTTTCACCGCCGGCATTGGGGAAAACTCCATTTTGGCCAGAGAACGCATTTTGGAAGGCCTTGGTGTACTCGGCGTAGAAATCGACAAAGAAGCCAACAACTGCCGTGGTGTTGAAAAGCTGATCACCACCCCCAACTCCAAGATTAAAGCTTTCATTGTGCCTACTAATGAAGAATTGGCCATTGCCCGCGATACTATGGCTATTATTAACAAATAATCTTAAGTATTTGCGGATAAGTATTGACATTTAGGGAACACTTATATATAATTATTCTGTTATCATGGAAGAAATGCGTATGAGTCCGATAATTGCTCGGGTAGACAAACTGAAAAATGTAGCTGGTGGACGGGAAACTTTGTCCTTTGTTTTACGTAAAACAGAGTTAGCGCCATTTACGGAGATGAGGCTATCCCATACGGTGCCGTTGACTTTTCAAGGTGTCGCAGAGAATTTCGACCGTATTATTAAAATAACTGGCACTGTTTCAGCTTGTTTTTCCGCTGTTTGTGATCGCTGCGGCGATGTGACGGATGTTACAGTCACAACAGATTTTTCAGAAGCATTTACCAATCTTCCGGAAAAAGTGTCCGAAGGGGAAGAAGCCGATGATGGAGTGCACTTTTTTGAAGGGGATTCCATCGACCTTCTGCCTTACATTGAGCAGGCTTTGTTCCTTGCGATGCCGATGAAAATCCTCTGCCGTGAGGATTGTAGAGGGCTTTGCCCCACCTGCGGACAGAATCTCAACAACAAAGAATGCTCTTGTGATCAATCTCCCATTGACCCACGACTTGCGGTTCTGGCTGATTTGCTCAAAGAGGATGATTAGAAAGGGGTGTGAACAATGGGTGTACCCAAAGGTAAAACTTCTAAATCCAATAAAAGACAACGCCGCGGTGAGGATAAACTTCGTATCCCCGGATTGTCTACTTGTCCTCAATGCCACAGCATCAAGCGGCCTCATCAAGCCTGTCCTGAATGTGGTTACTATAAAGGGCAAGAGGTAGTTAAAACTGCCGCTTCCAAATAAGTTTGGTAAATGCACCTCTTCTTTTTTGAGTTGAGGTGCATTTTGACTATACCAAAGGCATTGCAATAATTACGTGCTATGTACAATATGCTATTGATGAAAGAGTGATATTTTTTGAAAATCGCTGTTGATATTATGGGGGGCGATCATGCTCCCGAAGAATTGATAAAGGGCGCGGTGGCAGCTGCGGAGCATAATCCTTCTTTAGAATTAATTTTGGTTGGCAGTGAAGAAGTCTTCCAGAAGTTTCTTCCTGTGCTCCCTCCTAGAATTGAGAGGCTTTATTCCCACAGCGTTATGGCTATGGACGAACCTGTGGATCACTTACGGAAAAAGAAAGATTCTTCTATTTATTTGGCTACCTCTCTGGTACGCGAAGGAAAAGCGGATGCCATTGTTTCCGCCGGCAGTACGGGAGCACAAATGGCAGCCGCAGTATTGTTGATTGGACGCATTAAAGGCGTTCGACGTCCTGCCATTGTGATTCCCTATCCCACGTTAGAGGGGGACAAAGTTATGCTGGATGGCGGAGCCAACCCAGACGCTACGGTGGAAAATTTGGTTGATTTCGCAATTTTGGGGAATGCTTACGCGAAGCACCTCTTAAAAATTGAAAATCCTTCAGTAAAATTATTATCCAATGGCACGGAAAGCCATAAAGGCACTGCTGTGATTGTGGAGGCGCATCAGCGTTTGGCTGCGACAAAATGTCTTTCCTTTGACGGTAATATCGAGGGACGCGACATGATGAAAGGCGGCTACGACGTGGTCGTTTGTGACGGTTTCAGTGGGAACGTGGCGTTGAAACTTACAGAAGGCGTGGCTTCTGCTTTATTTAAATTGGTGAAAGATGAGATCACCGCAACATTGCCACGAAAAATTGGAGCAGCTTTGATTAAACCGGGATTGATGAATTTGAGAAAACGTCTTGATTACAGCAACCAGGGGGGTGCTCCATTGCTGGGGGTTAACGGTATTTCGATCATTTGTCACGGTAGTTCCAAAGCCATTGCCATCGAACATGCCATTGTAACTGCTGCGAATTGTGTAGAACGTGACTTTATTCACCATTTGGCCGATGCGGTATCTGAGTATACTGCAGAACAGAGTAAGGAGGTAGTGAAATGAGCACTTATGATAAAATTATCAATATTTTTAAAGATCGTTTGAATTTGCCCAATGCCGATACCATTCAACCCGAGGCTACTTTTAAGGATTTGGATATTGACTCTCTTGATTTCCTTGAGGTCATCACCGAAATTGAATTGCAATTTGGTATTACCATTCCCGATGAAGATCTGGCGGATTTCGAAAATGTCGGTCAGGCAGTTCGCTACCTTGAGGACTTGGTCGATAAAGGATAAAGTCATAGTGACGGTAGATTGACACGAACCGAGAGCCTCCGGGGAGGCTCTTTTACTTTAAATAAACCAGTGTGATTTTTGATTTCCGATCATACTGTTTTATTTAACGAGGTGTTTTATGAAACAGGATAAATATAGGGAAAAAATACATGAATGGGAGCTGGAGGGGATTGACGAAACGCTTTTTGAGACAGCGTTGATGCACCCTTCCTACGATAATAGTAAAAAACGCAGTAATCAGAGATTAGAATTTTTAGGCGATGCCGTATTGGGGTTGATCTTGGCGGAACATCTTTTTGAAAAATTTCCTCATTGTAATGAGGGAGAGATGACGCGAATGCGGGCAAATTTGGCCCAGGAATCTACGTTGGCTCAAGTGGCTACGGAAATTGGTTTGGGCAGCATTCTTTTTTTGGGAAAAGGGGAAGAAAAGGACGGTGGTCGCACGCGCCCTTCTACGTTAGCTGATGCCTTGGAGGCTGTGATTGCTTCGATTTACCTTTCTTTTGGTCTGGAAAAAGCAACGAAATTTGTTTTAAAATATTTCGGTGCCCTTGAAGATCGTTTGGCTGCTGCCGAGAGAGAAATCATGGATTATAAAACAGCCTTGCAGGAATATGCCCAGAGCTTGGGCAGTGGAAATGTGCACTATCGTATTCTTGCGGAAAATGGTCCTCCGCATCAGCGTGTTTTTTCTGCCGGCGTTTACTACTGTTCCCGGCTCTGGGGAGAAGGAACGGGGCGTTCTAAAAAGGAAGCGGAAAAGGCAGCGGCCGAAGTGGCATACAAAGCCATGGTAAATCATTTTCACAACCCGTCGAAGCACCATGGCAAAGCGTAAATTGATCCCCGTGTTTCTGCCCCAGGGAGGTTGTCGCCAGCATTGTATTTATTGTAATCAGAAGGGAATTACGGGAGAAACTTCTTTGCCCTCGGAATATGATTTGTGGGACATGATACCGAAAAAAACTGATGAAACATGGGAGCTCGCCTATTATGGCGGCACTTTTACATCATTGCCCCGTTCCGTCATGCTCCGTTATTTGGAGTTTGGTCAAAAGCTGAGGAGAAAAGGGCGTATTGGTTCTATCCGCATTTCAACTCACCCCGCTTATCTTGATCAGGAAAAGATATCCCTCCTTAGACGATACGGAGTTTCCACAGTGGAGCTCGGGGTTCAGTCCATGGATGATTTCGTCTTGGAAAAAGCAGGAAGAGACCATGGTAAGGGCGAAATAATCCATAGTATTACATTATTGAAGGACGCAGGATTTACCGTGGGCATTCAGCTGATGACAGGGCTTCCGGGACAAACCCCCAATTCAATTTTTCAGGGAATTCGGGAATTGTTGCCACTTCGACCTGACATGGTTCGTATTTATCCGTTATTGGTTCTTGAAGGAACGCCTTTGGCAGAAATGTGGAGGCACGGTATTTATGAGCCGCAAACATTGGTAGATGCCGTATCTTTGGTGGGAGATATGTTTGCTGTATTCTGTCATTATGGCATCCCTGTCATTCGTATGGGATTACAACCTACGGAAGAATTGAATTTTGACAGCAATTTCCTTTTGGATGGACCGTTTCATCCTTCTTTTGGTTATTTGGTAAAATCCTATCTCAAAAGGAAACAAATGGAAATGTTGTTGGAACGTCATAAAGGTGACGTGCGTTTTTTGGCCTTTCGCAATGATTTGCCGTTACTATTTGGGGATAAACGATCCAACCTGAGGTTTTTTGAACAAGAAAGGCGTTGCGCTGTCTCCGAAGCAATGCTTTCCCGCGGCGATATTGCTCTGGCTCCTTTTGATAAAAGGGAACGTTCCAACGTCCTTAGCATATTGAGAGAAAAAGAATTTTTTGCATTGTATTTAGAACGATTACCATATTGGAGTGAATTGTGTATTTAAAAACACTGGAATTACAAGGATTTAAATCATTTGCCGATAAAACTTCTATCAATCTCCATAAAGGCATTGCTGCCATTGTAGGACCCAACGGCTCCGGCAAAAGCAATGTGGTAGAGGCGATTCAATGGGTACTGGGAGAGCAGAAGGCAAAGACCCTTCGAGGGCATAAAATGGAAGACTTGATCTTTAACGGTACCAAGCTACGAAAGCCTATGGGTATGGCGGAAGTCAGTCTCATTCTGGATAACAGTGATTTTGGATTTCCCCTCGATGTTAGCGAGATTAAAGTAACCCGCAGGCTTTACCGTTCGGGTGACGGCGAATACTTAATCAATGGAAAAAATTGTCGTTTAAAAGACATTCACCGCCTCTTTGCAGACAGTGGCATCGGCAATGACGGATATTCCGTCATAGGCCAAGGTCGCATCTCCCAGATTGTAGAAGCGCGCCCCGATGAACGCCGAGCCATGGTGGAAGAAACTGCCGGTGTAGTAAAATACCGTGAACGTAAAAAAGAAGCGCTGCGCAAGATTTCCAGTGCTAATGACAACCTTTTACGTCTGGCTGATATTATGACGGAAATCGAGAGTCGTCTGGGCCCTTTGGAGCGGGATGCGGAAAACGCGAAAAAGTATTTGGAATTAAAAAAGGAAAAAGATGATCTCTCCATCGGCATTTTGGCGGAAAATACTTTGGAAGCCAAAGAAAAACTGGAAAAGATTACAGCAGAAAGCGATGAAATACGCGGAAAATCCCGTGAGATTTCCGCTGTTGTTTTGGCGGAAGAAATATCTTTGGATAAAAAAAATCTTACATTATCCCAAATGGCCGATACTCTTCAATCCAAACAGCAGGAGTATCATGGATTGAGCCAGTCGATCCAAACGGCGGAAGGTGAAATGAAATCTTTAGAAAGCCGTATTCTTGGTTACGATGAAAAGCTCTCTTTATTAGAGCAGGAATGTACTGTTCTGGAGGAAAAATCTATTTTGCTGGAGTCGTCTCTCTCCGAGGGGCAGAAAGAAAGTGAGGCTTTATCCGCCTATGTGGATGCGTTGAAATCGGAGATGAGCGAACTGGAAGTGCGCCGCGTTTCCGAGGAAGAGGCATTGATGCAGGCGGAAGCGATAGTAGAACGCTTACGAGCAGAGGCTTTTGATAAAACAAGGGAAATTAGCGGGTGCCACAACGAAAAAGCAGGGTTGGAACAAGCCCTCAATTCCATCGCTCGACGTCTCGCGGCATTAGAAGAAAAATCTATTCGTTACGATAAAGAGGAAGAAATCCTGGATCTGCGCACTGAGGAAATCAATGATTTCCTTGATGGGCTTTCTGCCAAAGAAGATGCGTTACATGAAAAGATTTTGGCTGCAAGAAATCATTATGAATCAATTGAAAAACAGATTACCTCTAAAAAAGAAGATGAAACAACATCTAAAATGGAGGTGAACCGGTGTGAGGCTCGCCTAAAAGTTTTGGAAGAACTTGTTTTTCGTCGCGAAGGTTTTTATCCTGGCGTTAAAGCCATTTTGGAGGAAAGTTCTCAAAAACGCCTTGGCGGTGTCATCGGAGTCATGGCAGAACTCGTCAAAGTCGATAAGAATTTTACTGTAGCAGTAGAATCGGCTTTGGGCGGCGGTTTGCAAAACTTGGTAACTCGCACTGGGGAGGACGCAGCCAAAGCCGTTGCTTTCTTGAAAAAAAATAAACGGGGCAGTGCGACGTTCCTTCCCCTGAATATGCTGCGTATTTCTTCGCGAAAGAGCCTTCCCAAAGAGATTGCCTCTCACCCCTCTTTTTTAGGGGTCGCGGCGGACCGAGTCAACTGCTCCCGCGAGGTTCGTCCCGCGGTGGAATACCTCTTGGGAAATACTTTGATCTTTCAAAATTTGGATGATGCCGTGGCTACAGCTCGCGATGTAAAAATCCCTTTTCGATATGTGACTTCAGACGGCGATATGATCAGCGGTGGGGGAGCCGTCAGTGGCGGCAGTCGCGACGGTAAAAAAAGCAGTTTTTTACAACGGCAAAGTGAAATTGATGAACTTCGTCATAAACTCATTGAAAGCAGTGAAAATATCAAGGTTCTACAGCAAGAAATAGAGTCGTTGTTGGAGTGCCGGGAAAATGCGAAACGCAATCTTGCACAGATGGAGCATCAACGCGAAGGTCTACAAAAAGAGAAAATCTCTTTTGACAGCGAGATTCAAAACATCGATACCAGACGAGAAGTTTATGTGCGGGAACGGGAATCTTTGGCTCTGGATGTCTCTCAACTTCATGAAGAGCAGCGGCAAAGTCGTGAATCGTTAAGCGCATTAGAGCATTCCATTGCTTCATTGCAGAAAGAGGAGTCAGCAATTTATCGAGAAATTGAGGAGCGGGAAGCAGCATTGCAATCGGCTAAAAGCAAAGAAGACCAGGGGCGCAGTGCCTTCACGGATTTACGGGTATCTTATACGGAACAGCGTGCTGCTCTCAATCATTGTTCTGAAAATCTTCAACGTATGGAAAAAGAGCGTGCCGAGGTCCTATCCTCATTGGAAGAGAAGCAGAAAGAAATGAATGATACACGCACTGCGCGCAGTGAGATGGAACATCGATGCAAAGCATTGCGGGACAATGCGATTTCCCAAAATCGCTCCTTGGCGGAATTCTCTGCAATATTGGAAGATCTTAAAATTAAGCATGGAGAGGCAGAAGAAGAAAAAAATCATTCTGAACAGCATCTGCGCACACTGCGCAGGGAAGAAAGTGAATATAAGGAAAAAGAACATCAACTCTCTTTAAGGAGAGAACGTCTGTCCGTAGAGGCGGAACAGTGTGAGACCCAGCTGTGGGAAGAATATGAAACGGTTTTGGCCGACGCCATCGCTTACTGCCGTCCTGAACTTGGAAAGAAGGAGAAAAAGGAACGCATTAAATCGTTAAAAGATCAGATCAACATGCTTGGTAACGTTAATGTCGGTGCGATCGAGGAATTCCAAACCGTTTCTGAGCGGTATGAATTTTTGACAGCGCAGCGTACCGATGTTCTAGAGGCCAAAGCAGCATTGGAAAAGGTGGTGGGAGAAATGGATGAAATTATCTCGGCCCGTTTTGCCGAGACGTTTCAAAAAATTGACGAGAGCTTTCGTCAAACATTTCCGGCTTTTTTCCGCGGCGGCCATGGCGAGCTGCGCTTAACGGACCCGGATCATCTTTTGGAATCTGGGGTGGAGGTGATTGTCCAGCCTCCGGGGAAACGATTGCAGCACCACGGACTTCTTTCCGGCGGTGAATTGGCTTTATCCGGGATTGCCTTACTTTTCGCTATTTTAAAAGTGAAGTCCAGTCCCTTCTATGTTTTAGATGAAATAGATGCGGCCCTGGACGACGTTAATGTAAGAAAATTTGGCGCTTATCTGAAAGAATACGGTGCAGACAGCCAGTTCCTGGTGATTACCCACCGCCAGGGAACCATGGAATCGGCGCAGGAATTATATGGAATCACCATGGCGGAGGAGGGAGTTTCAAAAACGGTTTCCGTCCGCTTGGAGCAATAACGAGGAAAGGAAGATATCATGGGGATTTTTGATAAACTGAAAAGCGGCCTGGGGAAAACTCGCGGCGGTATCGGCGGCAAAATTGCCTCCGTTCTCACAGGGAGAAAAATCGATGAAGAGATGTTTGATGAACTGGAGGAAGCCCTGATCGAAGCGGATATGGGCATTGCCACGGCGATGAATCTCATGGACACCTTGCGCCAACGTGTAAAAACAGAAAAAATTAAGGATACCGAAACCTTGAAACAAGCGCTCTCTGAGGAAATCTGCGGGATTTTGGAACGGGGGCAGTCTGATTTAACCTTTGAAAAGGGAAGTTTAAAGGTGCTTCTGGTCACTGGTGTTAATGGCGTTGGTAAAACCACTTCTATCGGCAAAATTGCGGCTAGGCTTCACAATGAGGGCTATAAGGTACTGTTGTGCGCTGCTGATACCTTTCGCGCCGCTGCTGCTGAGCAGTTGGAAATGTGGGCAAAGCGAGCCGATGTGGATATCATTCGTCACGGTGAGGGAGCAGATCCCGGCGCCGTGGTTTTTGACGGCATCAAAGCTGCCCAAAGCCGCCACTCCGATGTTTTGATCATCGACACTGCCGGTCGTCTCCAGAATAAGAACAATCTCATGGCAGAGTTGGGCAAGATCAAACGTATTTTAGATCGGGAATTACCCAATACGCCGGTAGAATCGTTATTGGTTTTGGATGCCTCCACGGGACAAAATGCTATTAGTCAGGCCCAGGCATTCAAAGAGATTGTAGACATCAATGGTATTATTTTGACGAAAATTGACGGCACCGCCAAAGGCGGTATTATTGCAGGTATTATTGATGAAATGAATATTCCCGTGCGCTATGTCGGCGTGGGCGAGGCTGTCGATGATTTACAGGATTTTGATGCCAAGGCCTTTGGAAAGGCGTTGTTCAGTGCGGAAGAAGAAACGGAGGAATAAAACATGGAGAAAATCGCAATTATCGGTGGCACCGGTGTTTATGACCCCAGCATCCTGGGGGATGTGAAGGAAGTCGGCGTTTCCACGCCCTACGGCATGATGAACGCTGTGACCGGCAATTATCAAGGCTTTGATGTAGTATTTATGAACCGTCATGGCAAAGGCCATTCGGTACCTCCCCACATGATCAATTATCGCGCCAACATCTGGGGATTGAAGGAACTCGGTGTTACCAAAATTATGGCCACTGCCGCGGTAGGATCTTTGAATTTGGATATGGCTCCGGGACACTTTGTCTTTCCCGATCAGTATTTAGAGTTTACCAAAGCCAGACAATGCACATTTTTTGACGGCGGGGATATGGGGGTTGTTCATACGGATATGACGGAACCCTACTGCCCCCACTTGCGGAAAGGGTTGACCCAGGCTGCAGCAGCAATCGCTCATCAAGCTCACGATGGCGGCGTATATGTCTGTACTGAGGGGCCCCGTTTTGAAACTCCGGCGGAAATTAAAATGTACCGTCATATGGGCGGTGATCTTGTAGGTATGACTTCCTTCCCGGAAGTGGCCTTGGCCAGAGAAGTCGGAATGTGTTATGCCACCATTGCCATGGTGACAAATTATGCTGCCGGTGTCAGTCCGACGCACCTCACTCATGAAGAGGTGCTGGAAGTTATGGCAGAGAATTCAGCAACCATTAAATCTTTGTTGTTGGCGGCAATTCCACTGATCGCCGGGAACGGAGATTGCCAGTGCCGCGGAACAGCGGGACCTGTGAAATAATGTCGACAGTTTGAGGAAAGTGTGAAACTATGAAACACATTGAATGGAAAAACCATTGTCTCTATCTTTTGGATCAGCGTCTTTTACCCAACGAGGTAAAAATCATAGCTTGCAAAACCGTGGAGGACGTTTGCGAAATGATCCGGACATTGGCGGTGCGTGGGGCTCCTGCCATTGGCATTGCGGGGGCCTATGGAATGGTCATCGCCGCCGAGGCATGGAATCCTACATTGGGAAATTTCCGAAAATTTATGGAGGACGCGGAAAAAGCGATTGCCGCAACGCGGCCTACGGCAGTCAACCTTTTCTGGGCTTTGGAGCAAATGAGAAGTGTTTGGCAGGGAAACGGCGGAACCTATGATCCTCAATCTTTGTTAGATAAGGCAAAAGAGATCGAAGAGGATGATATTTCCCGCTGTAAGGTTTTGTCGGCATACGGAGCGACGTTGATTCCCGATCATGCTCATATTTTGACGCATTGCAATGCGGGAGCATTGGCCACCGGCGGTTACGGTACAGCCCTTGGAATTATTCGCCGCGGTCATGAACAGGGAAAAGTTTCCATGGTCTATGCTGATGAAACGCGTCCGCTGCTCCAAGGCGCCCGCCTCACGGCTTATGAATTGATGGAGGATCATATTCCCGTCACGCTGATTACCGATAATATGGCCGCTTATCTTATGGGGCAGGGGAAAATTGATCTGGTGATCACCGGAGCCGACCGCATCGCGGCCAATGGCGATGCCGCCAATAAGATTGGAACCTACGGCCTGGCTGTTCTGGCGCAGTACCATAAAATTCCTTTTTATATTACAGCGCCGTTGTCAACTTTTGACTTGACGACAGCCACGGGAAAGGATATTATCATAGAAGAAAGAAATGGCGATGAAGTACGTTCTCTGGGCGGCATTTTTACCGCTCCCCGAGAAGTGCCGGTGGTGAATCCCGCATTCGATGTGACGCCTCATGAGCTCATTACAGCGATTATCACGGAGAAAGGAATTATTCACGGGGATTACCAAAAAGGCATCGCGGAAATGCTGGGATAATTATGGCGATATTTATTAAAGATATTTTATACCTGCCCATGACGGGTAGGGGAGAATTCCATCATGGTTCCATACGTATCGAGGGACAGCGAATTACTGCTATGGGAGATATTGTCCCCAAATGGGGAGATGAGATCATCTATGGCCAGGATAAATGCGCTTTGCCTGGTTTTGTGAACTGTCATACCCATGCCGCCATGACCATGTTGCGCGGTTACGGTGAAGGGCTTCCTTTGGAACAATGGCTGCAAGATGTGATCCGCCCTGCTGAAAATAGTCTCACTGACGAGGATTTTTATCTAGGTAACCTTTTGGCCCATTTAGAGATGCTGAAAAGTGGTACTACCTGCTATGCCGATATGTACTTCGATCCGGGATCTGCGATCTGGGCTGCAGAGACCAGCGGGATCCGTGGGGTGCTTGGGGCAGGATTGGTAGATTACGACGGCCGCGGCGAATACTACTTGAGAGAAGCCCTCCGGTTTGCGAAAGAACATGAAAACGATCTGGAAGGACGGATCCATTTTATGTTGGCTCCTCACGCCCTTTACAGTTGTTCCGAAAATTACCTGCAAAGTATCGCCCATGCTGCGGAGGAAACAGGATTGCCGATCCATATTCATGTGGCGGAGACCGAAATAGAGCAGGAAGCCTGTCTGCGAAACCACGGCAAACGCGCGCTGCAATATCTTGATTCCACCGGCCTTTTGCGGCACAAAGTGCTGGCAGCCCATATGGTTCATTTAGATGAATCCGAAATGGAGTTGGCAGGGGAACGTGGCGTTTCGGCGATTCATTGTCCCCAAAGCAACATGAAATTGGCTTCCGGAATTTTCCCCCATGGGGAGTTAAAAAAACATGGCGTGCCCATTGCATTGGGTACTGACGGCGCGGCCAGTAACAATGACCTCGATATGGTTGAAGAAATGCGTACCGCAATACTTTTGCAAAAGGTCGCCCAAAAGGATGCCGATGCTCTCAACCCCTACGAGGCGTTGTCCATGGCTACGATCAACGGCGCCAAAGCCTTGGGACTTGACGATGAAATCGGTACTTTGGAAGTAGGGAAAAAGGCCGACATCAACATCATTTCTCTCTGGCGGCCCCATTTTTATCCGCGAACGGAGCGGCACAGCCTTTTGAGCCATCTGGTTTATTGCATGAAGAGCGGTGATGTTCATACGGTAATCGTCAATGGAAAAATTATCGTACGGGAAAGAAAATGTGTCAATATAGACGAAGGGAAACTTTACCAAGAGGTTCAACACCGTGCGGCACGAATGTAAATAAAGCAAATAAAAAAACCACTGTTTTACTACAGTGGTTTTTATCATTTTTCTAATCTTTAAACAGCGAGGGTTTGAGATGGCGTACCATATCTTCGATCTCTTTTAATTCTTCGCAGGTACCGTCGGCACCGGAGGAAAAACAAAAATCATTGGTCACGGGGTTGCCGCCAATGATGACCTTGACATTTTTGCGCAAGCCTGCAACCTCCAGTTTATGGACGGTTTCCACGATCATGTTGATGGTTGTTGTCAGCATGGCGGAAAGTGCTACAAAATCTGGTTTGTGTTCTATGACTGCAGCCACAAAATCTTCAGGATAAACGTCGATGCCAAGGTCAATAACTTTCATTCCCAAACTTTCCAATGTCATTGCGACGAGGTTCTTGCCAATATCGTGGAGATCCCCAGCAACAGTGCCAATAATGACTTTTCCGCGGAGATTTTGATGAGATTCGCTGAGAAAGGGGCCTAAAACATGAAGACCTGCGTGAACTGCTCTGGAAATGATCAGAACTTCCGCTGTAAAAATTTCATTACTTTTTAATTTTTGGCTTATGACCTTTAATGATTCTAACAAACCCTCAAATAGAATCTCTCCGGGGTCAATCCCATTTTCAATGGCAAGGGTGGTCAAGATCTTTACTTTGTTGGCCTGACCGTTTAATACAGCTTCTTGAATGCACTCCATATCTTCTTTGCTCATGGTAATTGCCTCTTCTTGTATTCTCGTGGACTAATGCCTTCCACTTTCTTAAACACTCTGGAAAAATAGCTGATATCTTCAAATCCTGAATCCAAAGCTGCTTCGCTGATGCTGGTGCCGCTTTTACTCAAAATTGACTTTGCATTTTCTAAACGGATATATGTCACATAATCCGTTATGGTATAGCCAAAAGTTTGGCTGAAAATATGACTTAAATAGCTTGGGCTGAGATGAACTACTTCAGCGATGGATTGAATGGATAGTTTTTCTCGAAAATGTTTTTGGATGTATTCTCCCGCTGCATAAACTGCTTGCAGGTTGTCGTTTCCTTTGGCTTTTCTGACTTCTTCGGAAAAAATACTGACGACATTTTTTGTCCAATAACAAATTTCTTCCGTCGTTCGTTTTGCATAAAGTTCCTCATAAAAACGGCTATTTAGGTTGCGGATTTCTTTAGAGTCCATTCCTCCATCCACGGCGGCGCGGGAAATCATTACCAGTAATTCAATGATTCTGGCTTTTACATCGCCGAGATTTCCCGTATTGTGATTGATGATCGTAATTAACAAGTGATCCAGTAATTTTTCTGCCGAATCCTTTTCTCCACTGCGAACCTTTGCCATTAATTCCCGTTCTTCTCCTTGAAGAGAAAGGCCGTCTGCAAGATTCTTTGTCATTTTGTATTTATTTTTCTTTTTTGACTCGCTGATTTCTTCTGAAAGCAATGCTTGATATGCTGCGATGCTTTTTTGTTCCGAAAAGAAAGTAGATTCATGATTCATGATTTGGTTGGCGATGACAAAAAGTAAATCGGTGATGGCTTGTACTTTATCACTGGGTAACACGTTTAACTGCAGTGCTGCCATCTTAATTTCAGAAATATTGACGTCCAGATCTTTTACCATCATACCAATTTCGTCTAAAAAATAGTCTTCTGGCTCCCACATTAAAACCTGGCCGCAGATGACAGCCCCTTGATGTTTGTTGATAATAATAGGCACTGCCCACGCCACCAAACCTGCATGGCAACGAAAAACATAAGGCTCCCCGTATTTTGCCGCTTCACGACCGGCACGAGCATAAGAACGGCGGCATTTTTGTCTTCCCTGTGGATCACTTTTAATCAGTTGACAAAATCTACAGTCCGGCACATAATTTTCCGTACTGACTACGGTATTTCCCTCTTTATCCACTAAGGATGCTTTCAAACCACTGAACGTGGAGAAAGAACGCAGTGCTTTTTCCAGAAAGCCCTTTTCTTTACTTGTATCGAGCCATTGGAATTCAGAGTTACCCATTTTGTCATCTCCTCGAAACAATTTGACGATTCGTGTATTATGACATCTTTATTGTATGGTCTCTTTTTTCATTATACCTGATGATAATATAAGCTACAATGAAAAATTTGAATAAATTTTCAGGCTAACCTACCATATGTGAAAAAAGAGCCTTAAGGGGAATCATTTTCCCCTTAAAGCAAAATAAAGATGATAAAAATGTTCAAAATATTATGAAGTATATTATGAAGTGTGGGCTATGGTAAATTAAAGATCATACCATTCTGGTTTGAATTTTTCGCTGGCACAGGCTTTTTTCATTTCATCGGTAAATGCCTCGACATCAGTGGTTACACTACTGAGAGATGCTTCCATGACATCGAGATATCTGTATTCTCTGTCGGCCAAAAGAAGTTCTTTGTTGTCATAGCCTTTTCTGAGAGCGTCAATGGTTGCTAAAGCGGCAATTCTGGTTCTTTCAAAATGACCTTTGGCAGCAACGATTTTTTTGGAAATTTCGACGACAACTTTGGGGTCCATAATGTACCCATGGGGTTCCAAAGCTTTGTCAGATTCAACGAAAATTTCTTTTAAAACGTCGGCTTTCCCTAATTTTGTGGCGGTATTCATCATGCGGCAATCATAAACCAGTTGTTCGGTATACACAGTGGGAGCCATGCCACCGAGTAAGCGAATATTTTGTACTGATTCATTGGACCACATATCGCATATTGCACCGACAATATTGCCGACATGAGAACTGTGTGCACAAGCGCTGGTGCGGCCTTCCATAGAGATGGGAGTGCCTGTGATGGCTTTCATGTAAACTCCTTCATAGCCGCAATCCTTGTCGGGACCGATTGCTCCCGCTTCCACCGCGACCATGGTGCGGACAGCCGTCATAACGCGATCTACGGCCGCACAGGTACGGGGAATGAGCCCCTGGTTTCCAAGAACCATCGCGGTATTGGCAAAACCGCAGGCAGTATCGCCAGAAGGTATCGCGTCCTTTTCTTTCCCGATTTTTACAATGTTATCCCAGAGGATGCCCATATCTTTGCATCCCACAACGCCCAAAGCAAAGAGTAATTTATCCATTTCACCCATCATCAGAGCATCGTCATGGATATGTTTTCCACCAATGGATTCAATGGCCATCAAATCAGCGCCAGCTTCCGCACCGCCGGCAAAAGTTTCCATAATAGCATCCCAGTGCATACCATGATACATATGTTCAAGTCCTTTTCCTTCACGGATGTCAACAGGGGTATTTCTAACGATAAATTTCGTGTTGGATTTTGCTTCAAATTCTTTGGCAACATCAACAACAGTCTTTACGACTTCAATTCCCCATTTGGGATGAAAAGTACAGTTTGGAAGCAATTCGATTTCAAAACAAAGGGAGGGAGCACTCAGCTCAATGGCTTTTTCACAAGCGCTGGTGGTCATTTCTTTGTAATGTTGTAGCACCTTGGGCATGGTTTCTTCGGTAATCTGCATCATGGGGAGGGTATAGTTTAATTCGGGAATCACTTCGCCGCCGCCGATTACAAGACCGTTTTTACAAGTAACAGGTTTTTTCGATTTTCCAAAAATAAGCTCATCGGCATTGTTGTAAGCTAATTCATTAAATTCTAATCTTGCCATTTTCAATCTCCTTTTCAATAAGTTTTGTACTTTTTTTTGATAATTGTTAAAAAAATTATCCTTGCAACAAAATCGGAGATTTGCTATACTAAATTTGATCATTGAAGATAGCAAAATACGAAATGTTGCGTAATGGTTTTATAAAAGCCTACCCTCCTTTCGTTATTGTAAGCTATCGCTTTACTTCATTTCATAAAAGCTTATTGCAAATAAGCTTTTATTTTTTTATTGGAAAAATTCTGCCAAGGCGTCTTTTTGCAAATCTTTCCCAATGAAGCATGAGCCGGCTTTGAGATCATTGTTTTGATTGGGCAGAATTTCAATGGAACCGTCCACATAATGGAATTCCAGAAAGCGATTGTTTTCTTTTTCTTTGACAAATCCCTTTGCCCGGATGATCTCTCCAAAGTTTTTAGAGTTTAACAACAGAAGTTTTTGCTTCAGTTCTTCTGGGGAGAGAGGGGAACCCCCGTAAAATGAATAACTGCTGAATCCTTGATGACTGCGCTCTTGCTTTTTTTCTTTCAATGCTTTGCCGGTTAAGACCTTTCCTTGGATGGTACCGTCACCGATAAAAATCTGTAATAATTCCTCATCGCTGATATCGCGCCAATCTTTTGCAATAATCTCTTTTCCATGAAAAGTGTCACTTAATTCCTCAACAACTTCCAAAAGTTCATTTTCTTTCATTTCCGATGTTTTACTGAGCATCAAGTGCGCTGCGTTATCGATCTGATTGGTTAGAAAATTTCCAAACCTTACTTGGTGATCTCGAAAGTGAGGGCCATCAATAACAGTGACAACTCCACCGATTTCATAGGCGTCGCTGATCTGGTAATAACGGAAAAGTTCAAAGATTTCGCTTAAAATGAAAATACCGGAAGGTTCCAGGATCACGCGATCAGGCTTGACCTGTTCGGCGATGAGAAGCAATGTGTCGATGAATGTTCCTTTCAAACTGCAACATAGGCATCCTCTATTGATTTCATAAATATCAAGATCGCCAATTTTTAGAATGTCTTTATCAATTCCAATCTCTCCAAAGTCATTTTCAATGAGAATGACTTTTTCCTTTCGACAGGATAGAGCTTTTAGATATCGTTTGATTAGGGTCGTTTTGCCGACTCCTAAAAATCCGGAAACGATGTCCAATTTAATCATTTTAATCACCTCGTGATGAATGACAGATACTCTTTTCCTTGAGTGGAATAATTTGTTCTGATGTTGATATTATAGCATGCAAGACCTCCTTTGGCTAGGATGGTAATTTGAAAAATAGGATTATCCTGCTTGAATTTGTATAGAATGGAGCAGTAAAATCCAAAAAAGCAGATTTGTGCGATAAATTTTACCAATGTCAAAATATGGAATCATGTATGTTTTTTTGTTATAAATATGGATTGTCAATGAATACCTTGATTCTTGAGATACTAACCTGCTATAGTTTTGAATGAAATGGCATTATATTTACAAATAAAATTTCCTATGTTACAATAACTCCAATGAGGCAGACAGCTCGGTAAAAAGCTGATTTGTTTTCAAATATTAATTAGATGTTCACACAAGATAAAGGAATTAACGTTGAAATGATTAAACCGCGAAAATCTATTCAAAAAATTTTGCCTTATCGTCCAGGTAAACCCATCGAAGAATTAAAGGAAGAATTGGGGTTAGAAGATATCTGCAGGCTTTCCTCCAATGAAAATCCTTTGGGGCCTCCTTCCTCGGCCGTGGAAGCCATGCGAGTGGCTTCTTTGCGCAGCGCACGTTATCCCAATGGGGATAGTTTTGATCTTCGTAATGCCCTAAGTAGCCATTTGGGGGTGAATACAGATCAATTGGTTTTCGGCGCAGGCGCCAATGAAGTTATTAAGCTTTTCTGTTTGGCATACCTTGAACCTGAAGATGAGGTGATTCTTCCCCGTCCGTCCTTAGGGGAATATGCTCGTTTAGCTACAATGTGCGGCGCCCATTGTAAAGCCATTCCTCTCAATGACGATTTCGTTGTTGATCTGCCATCCATGGCAGCTGCTATCAGTAGTAAAACTAAGATGATCTTTATTTGCAACCCTAACAATCCTACAGGAACTGTTATCGAACAGCGCGGATTGCGGCAGATGCTTAATCGAGTAGGGGACAATATTCTTGTGGTTTTGGATGAAGCATACTTCGATTATGTGGATTATCCAAATTCCCCCGACGGTGTCACATTTTTAAAAGAATTTCCCAACGTTGCTTCAATCCGTACTTTTTCCCATGGATACGGTCTGGCCGGATTACGTATTGGCTACGGCGTTGCCCATGCGTCCATCATTTATGAACTGGATAAAGTAAGAGAACCGTATCATATCAGTTCCGTGGCTCAAGCTGCTGCTTTGGCTGCCCTGAATGATAAAGAATACTTTGAGAAAAGCATTCGCTATAATCAAGTGGAGCGGGAGTATATGATTAACCGTCTTCGCACGATGGGACTTGTTGTTTTAGAGAGCCAAGCAAATTTTCTCCTGGTCGATGTAAAGACAAGTGCAGTACGTATCTATCAAAGTCTTCTGAAGCGCGGCGTTATGGTACGAAGCGCAGATTCTTTTGGCTACCCCACAGCGATTCGTGTTTCCATTGGTTTGCGTGAAGAGAATAATTATTTTTTAGATGCATTGAAAGAATGTTTGTCTCAAATAGTTTAAATGATATTTCCCCGGCAGGCTGTGGTTCACAGTCTGCTTTTTTCAAAACGGTTCTAATTTTGCAGTTCTAATTTTTGGGACTACCCCATAGACTATAACAAATCATTTGCAAACTTTGAGGGGGAACCGCATATGAAAAAAAAAGGTGTGGTGACAGGCATTTTATTCGTTGTTTTGCTGGCATTTGTTTTTCAGGCAGAAATTGGGGGCTTTTTTGCTTCGGTCCGGTCCAAAGCCCATGATGCCGTCAATGCGGATACAGCGGCTTTGATGGAGAACGAAAACTTACCGGCGTTAAGCGATTCAGAAGCCGATGATTCTGAAAGTACAACGGAAGAAGAGGGGACAGCTTCTGCTCCTCCGGTTCCGGAAGGGATGACTGCAGACAGTGAGTCTACGGATCAAGAGGAAGATGGCTCTGCGGAAGAGACCTCTGCTCCTGTCACCTATAAAGAAGTTTCATTATATTTCGTCAATGACGCAGAAAATGAAATGGCAGTGGAAAAACGCAGCATTGTCAATCAAGTTGGGGTAGCCAAAACGACAATGCAGGAATTACTCTCCGGCCCGGTGGATACCTCTTTGGCCTCATATATCCCCGACGGTACCCAAGTTTTAGGAATCAATATTGGGGAAGACGGAATTTGTACGGTTGATTTTAGTGAAGATATCCAAAAAGCTGAATTAAACAGCACGGAAGAACGATATGTGATTGAAAGCATTGTCGAAACGCTAAGCCAGTTTGATTCCGTATCCGCAGTCCAAATCCGTGTCAATGGTGAAGTGGTACAGAGTTTAACAGGCCACTGGGATATTTCCCATCCCATTTCTTCGGAAGATCTTTAATTTGTTATTACAGACATCAAAGCCCAAAGAAAGAGTCATCCACAAGACTTTCTCTTTGGGCTTTTCATCTCTTGCAATATTATTCATTGAGATTTCACAATTCATGGATTATAATATAAGTTATCAGATGAGGAAATGGGGACAGGTGATGAAAAATCCATGGAAAAAAGAATGGGAGTACTTGCAAAAGAAAGAAGAATCATTTTTGCGACGCCGCAATAAAGAAGGTTTTTCTTTTTTCAACGATAAATTGGAGCAAGTCGTACCTCCAAAACTTCAACATACTTTGGAAATGGCTTTTGGTAAGGCATTTCGCCTTATTTTTGAAAAAGGGAATCCCGTCATAGAAAAAAGTTTTTCCAAAGAAAAACGGAAAAGTGATTACGACATTCGTTCTTATGCCGCTTCTGTGAAAAAGAATCGTGCTTCGCTGCGGGCTTTTCGTCGTTCCTCCTCTGCGGCGACGGCAAAAAATGTAGCAGTATCGGGAGTGGAAGGCGTTGGCTTCGGTATCCTGGGAATTGGGATTCCTGACATCCCCGTCTTTGTGGGAATGATATTAAAAAGTGTTTATGAAATTGCTCTGGCTTTCGGGTTTCCCTATGAGAGCAGGGAAGAACGATATTTTATTTTGTGTTTGATCCGTGCATCATTGGAGCGTAGCAAAAGGCTCCAAAATCTTGATGGGCAAATCAATACATTGATGACGAAACATTTTACTGTGACGGAGGAAGCACTGAATCAACAAATCGATGCCACTGCTGCCGCTCTATCTCGAGAACTGCTCTATTTGAAATTTATTCAGGGAATTCCCATTGTGGGTGTAGTCGGTGGGTTGTCTGACGTGCATTACCTCCATGTGATCACGGACTATGCGAAGCTGAAATATCAACGTCGTTTTTTATACCAAAGAAAACAAAATGCCAACACGGAGCAACAATAACTTTTCTTGTTTTATATTGAAAATGCAAACACGGCATCGATCGATGCCGTGTTTTATCATATTAATTATAAGAATATTTTTGATTACGTTGGATTCGTTTTGGGCTTTTTATTCTTTGGCTTCCCGATAACCGTGGGAAAAACCCTTATCGTACAGTTTGGATAACGCGTATTCATCTCCGAGGAACCGTCCCACAGTCACTAAGGCGGTGCGTCCGATCTGGGCTTCATGGACTTTTTCCGCAATGTCCGCCAAAGTACCTACCACTTGTTTTTCTTCGGGCCAGGAGGCTTTGTAAACCACTGCTGCCGGCGTATCTTCGGGGTACCCTTCCTTTAAACGTTCCACCAAATCTTCAATCATGTGGACACTTAAAAAGATGATCATTGTGGCATTGATCTTCGCCAGGTTGCGAATATCTTCCTTTTCCGGTACGGGAGTGCGGCCTTCCATACGGGTGAGGATCACTGTCTGGCTGACTTCGGGTAAAACGTATTCCTTTTTCAGCGCTGCCGCTGCGGCGCAGAAAGAGCTGACCCCAGGAGTCACTCGGAAGGGAATACCCGCCCCTTCCAAAATATCCATTTGTTCGCGAATGGCGCCATAGATGGAAGGATCGCCGGTGTGGAGACGCACGATCTTTTTCCCTTTGGGATATTCTTCTTTGATGACTGCAATGACTTCGTCTAAGTTCATGCCTGCGCTGTCGTAAATGGTGCAGTCTTTTTTACAGTAATCCAGAAGTTTGGGATTTACAAGGGAGCCGGCATAAATGACAATATCGGCTTCTTGTAAAAGATTCATTCCTCTGACGGTAATAAGTTCAGGATCGCCGGGGCCCGCCCCGACAATATTCACGAGATTCATGCGATCATAACCCCTTTCTGATAATGGCGGTGAGGAAATAGCTGAGATCCTCAGGCATTTCATTGATATCGGGGAATAATCGTTCCCCTTCCATAGTGCAGCGTTCCGCTGCGGCGGTTTTTTCGGTCAGACCCTTCTTTTTCAGGATCTCGGCAATGGCTTCCCACTTGCCGGCCCCTTTCATTAAAACGGTATTATCATGGTTGTCAATGGTGCGTTCTACATTTTCCAGGTCTGTAGTTGCCGCTAAAATAGCGATATTTTCTTTACCGTCAGCCAAACCGATTCCCAGTTTGGCCGCGGCAGCACTGGGAGCAGTAACGCCGGGAACAATTTCCCAGGCATATCCCGCTGCCCGCACGGGACGGAAAACATACATAAACGTACTGAAAAGGGAAGGGTCACCCAAAGTGATGAAAGCAACGTTTTTCCCTTGATCCAGGTATTCCATAATGCACTTTGCCCCATCATTCCAAGCCTGTTCCAAAATGGCAGGATCCTTTGTCATCGGAAGTACCAGCTCGATCACTTCTTTTCCCTCGATATATGGAGAAACGATATGGAGCGCCGTGCTTTCGCTATCTCCTTTTGTTTTGGGAGTGGCAATATAATCCGCTTCTTCCAAGATCCGTTTGCCTTTGATGGTCAACAATTCGGGATCTCCGGGACCAACGCCGATGCCGTAAAATTTACCTTTCATTCCAAACTCCTTTATTATAATTTCGCGAAAACTTGATTGACTGCCGCAATGGTCTGATCCAACACTTCTTTGGTATGAGCTGTCGAGGGGAACCATGCTTCAAACTGAGAAGGTGCAAGCAGAATTCCCTCATTCATCATACCTTCGAAGAATTTCTTGTACAGTTCCGTATCACATTTCATGACGTCATCATAGGAGGACACGGGACGATCCGTAAAGAATAGGCAAAACATCCCTTTGAATTGGGAGGTTATAGCAGTGATGTGATATTTCTGGATTGCTTCGGTGATTCCCCGGTTCAGATAGGTTGCGTTTTCTTCCAAGATTTTGTAAATATCAGGATTGGATTTTAAACGCTTTAATGTGGCGATGCCGGCACGCATTGCCAAAGGATTGCCGGAAAGGGTGCCCCCTTGGTATACCGGCCCCACAGGGGAGACCATTTTCATGATTTCCAATTTGCCGCCGTAAGCGCCTACGGGCAGGCCACCGCCGATGATCTTCCCGAAACAAACCATATCGGGATCAATATTAAAAACGCCAGCTGCGGAGTGGTAATCGACACGAAAGCCCGTAATGACTTCATCAAAGATCAAAACGATGCCGTTTTCCGTGCAGAGCTTGCGTACCGCTTCCAAATAGCCCTCATGGGGCGCCAAAACTCCCATATTTCCGGCGATGGGTTCCAAAATCACGCAGGCGATTTCATCTTGATTGGCTCGGATCATTTCCGCCAGGGCTTCTTCATCATTATAAGGGCAAACGAGGGTCTGCTCCACTAAGGCGGGTACCAGACCAGGGCTGGTGGGAACTCCCTGAGTCAAAAGGCCGCTGCCGCTTTTTACTAATAAACTGTCGCTGTGGCCGTGATAACATCCTTCAAATTTCAAAATTTTATTGCGCCCGGTATAACCTCGCGCAACGCGAATGGCGCTCATTGTGGCTTCGGTACCACTGTTGACCATCCGGATCATTTCACAGGAGGGGTAGGATTCAATGACCAATTCTGCCAATTCCACTTCGTGGGGGGTTGTAAATCCGTAAGTAGTCCCGCTTTCCGCTGCTGCCTGAATTTCCTCAATAAGGAATTGTGGTGCGTGGCCAAAGATTAATGGACCATAGGAGCAAACGTAGTCGATATACTCTTTGCCGGTAATATCTTTGATATAAGGCCCATGGGCAGATTCCACAATGACAGGGGCGACTTCAACGGATTGAAACGCACGTACTGGACTGTTGACGCCACCAGGCATGATCTTTCTGCTTAATGCCAAAATTTCCTCTTTGTTATTATTTTTGCACATCGTTAAACCTCCTGGAGGAATTTGCCCAAGTCTTTGGCAAAGTATGTCAGAATGACATCGGCGCCGGCGCGTTTCATAGCAATGTGACTTTCATAAATAAGATCTTCGGAAACGATTCCCTTATCTACTGCCAGTTTCATCATAGAGTATTCACCGCTGACACAGTATGCCGCCATGGGCTTTTTGATCTGGGGACGCAGTTTAGCAATGATATCCAAATAGGGGAGGGCTGGTTTGACCATGATAATGTCAGCGCCTTCCTTTACGTCCAAAGCTGCCTCCACTTCTGCTTCACGGCTGTTGTGATAATCCATCTGATACCCTTTGCGATCTCCTTTTCCCGGAGCGGAATTGGCCGCTTCGCGGAAAGGCCCGTAAAAGTTAGAAGCATATTTTACGGCATAAGCCATGATGGGCGTGTTGACAAAGTTGTTCTCATCAAGAATGGAACGGAGCGCCGCAATATGACCGTCCATCATATCGGAAGGGGCTACCATGTCGGCGCCGGCTTCTACGTGACTTAGCGCGGTTTTCGCCAAAACTTCTAGAGTTTTGTCATTATTGACATAACCGTCGGGATCCAGGATCCCACAATGGCCGTGATCCGTGTATTCACAAAGACAAACATCGGTGGTAACAAAGATGTCGCTGTGCTCTTTGATCTCTCTGATGGCACGCTGTACGATGCCGTTGGGGTCATGGGCGGAGGAACCACAGGCGTCGTGGTCCTCATCGAAGGGAATCCCGAATAGAATGACGTGGTTAACGCCAGCTTCCTGTACCGCTTTGATCTCTTCCGACAGCATATCTACGGAGTATCTGTATTGTCCCGGCATGGCGCCGATCTCCTCTTTGATGCCTTTGCCGTCTTTTACAAAAATGGGATACATCAATTCCTTGGTGCTCAAACGAGTTTCCCGTACCAAAGAGCGTATTTGTTCATTGATTCTCAGTCGTCTCGGTCGTTCAATCAACATTTTTTCCTCCCAATACTTTGATGATTCCTTCTAAACTGTGGTCGGTGGCTTCCAGATCCGGAGTGATCCCCAAATCCAGCATACGCTTTTTGGTGATGGGGCCGATGGCGACGGTTTTTACGTTTTCCAACCCGGTAAGGTCATTGTGAATGGCTTTCACAAAACCGTCCACCGTGGAAGCGCTGGTAAAGGGAATATATTTCACTTCACCGGTGTTCAAAAGGGATCTTAGCTCGCTTTCATTTTCTGTTTTGATGCGAGTATCGTATATCTTAATATCGTCCACAGGGCATCTTTTTGTAATAATATCCACCATATCGTTATTGGCAATGGCGCTGCGGGGAAGCAAAATTCGATCATTACTGCCGAGCAGTTCGCAAAGTCCGTCGGCCAGGGCGTTGCTGACTTGCTTTTGGGGAATGAAATCAGCTTTAAAACCCCATTTCTTCAGAACTTCCGCTGTTGCCTTGCCGATAGTTGCAAATTTCATGTGGCCGAGCATACGCATATCGCCGTCGTTGTCCAAAAACAGTTCAAAGAAAGATTTGACGCCGTTGGGCGAAGTAAATACCGTCCAACTGTAGTCTTTAAGATGTTCAAAGGCACTTTGCAGTTCCGAGGATAGCTCCCTCTTTTCAATTTGGATTACAGGGCATACCACGGGTTCAAAATTGTTTTGCATCAGCATTTTGGCAAAAACATCGCTTTGGCGGGCGTCTCTAAGGATCAGAACGCCTTCCCGCCGCTGCTGTTCAAAGAAGTTGAGATACTCCCGACATTTCACCACGTCGCCCACAAGGGTAATGGCCGGCGGCACCATTTTCTCGTCTTTGCAGATCTGTTCGATGGTCTCCAAAGTCCCCACAGCCGTTTTTTGTTGATGGGTTGTGGCTTTACTGATCACCGCCACCGGGGTAGTTTTGTCCTTGCCTGCTTGCATCAGGCCGTTAGTGATATAATCAAGGTTTCCAAATCCCATGAGGAAGATTAAGGTTCCTTCGAGTTCCGCAAGGTTTGGAAAGTTTAATCCGCGGATTTCGTCCTTAAAATTCCCGGTAAACACGTGAAAAGAAGATGCCCAATCTCTGTGAGTCACAGGGATTCCTCCATAACAGGGACCTGCAATGCTGGAAGTGATACCGGGAACGACCTCAACGGGGATCCCCCGTTCTACCAGATAGATCCCTTCTTCACCGCCGCGACCGAAAACATAAGGGTCGCCGCCTTTCAAACGTACTACGATTTTTCCCTCAGCTGCTTTTTGATAGAGCAGCTCATTGATTTGGTCCTGAGGTAATGCATGGTTGGCCGCCTGTTTACCGACGTAAATTTTTTCGCAATGTTTCGGAGTACGATAGATCAGGTTTTCATTAATGAGACGGTCGTAAACGAGGACGTCGGCGATCTCAATGGTATTTAATCCTTTTAATGTGATTAGTCCGTAATCTCCGGGGCCTGCTCCGACCAGATATACTTTACCGTTCATTTTTGACTCTCTCCTTTAACAACAAAGCCAGGGCTTTGCCTTTTTCGCTTTCTTCTCCGCGAACACCGCAGAGACTTTCTTTTCGATAAACTTCGCCTTCCTGATAGAAGCCGGTGATTGTGAAATTTTCTCCTTCGATAACGCAGTGCGCCCCCATGGGTGCATGGCAGCCGCCGTCTACATAACGGAGAAAGGCCCGTTCCGCCAGGGCCTGTCGGTGACTATCTTCGTCATGGAGGGGACGAAGATAAGCGAGGGTTTCCTCATCGTCCACGCGGTTTTCCAATCCCAAGATTCCCTGGGCAGGAGCCGGGATGAAGGTATCGATTTCCAAAGGGAATCCCGTATACTCCATATTGAGACGGTTCAATCCTGCTGCCGCCAGGATAATGCCCTGGTAACCATTTTCCTTACTTTTACGGATACGAGTGTCAACATTGCCCCGGATCGGCATAGCGGTAATGTCGGGGCGCAGTATTTTTAACTGGTCAATACGGCGAGGACTTCCTGTAGCGATTTTGCTGTTCAAAGGAAGATTCTCCAGAGATTTCATGGGTTCAAAGGTAATGACGACATCTCTGGGATCTTCTCTTTTCGGAGTGATGGACATTTCTAAACCGGGAGGTTGTTCCCCCGGCATATCTTTAAGGCTGTGAACCGCCAAATCAATTTCGTGGTTTAATAGGGCTTCTTCAATTTCTTTTACAAACAATCCCTTGTCTCCGATTTCATTTAAAGGCTTATCTTGAATCAGATCTCCTTTGGTCTTAATGATTACTACGTCCACTTCAAGACCGGGATTTGCCGCGCGAATGGCGTCAGCTACCAAATTGGTTTGGGTCAATGCCAGTTTACTCCCTCTGGAGCCAATGCGTAATGTCATGATGGTTTCCTTTCTCCTTAATGATGTGCAAAGGCGCTTTTGAAAGTTTTTTCAAAAGCCGCTCTTTGTCCTCCGGATAGTTTTCTATAATATATGCTCTCGTTTTTCCCAAGAGCGCGATGGTTTCTTCGTCATAATCCAAGAAGATCTTTCGCAGATCTTCTTTTAGCTTTTTTGTAAGGAAAGGGGTTCGGCCTTCACTGGACAATGCCGCAACAAAGCCTCCCTGCCGCACAGTACCGGGGAAGATCACGTCGCCCTTTTGGGGATGCGACGCCGTATTACAAAGGATGTCAGCGTCTTTACACCTTTCGGCGATGGTTTCGTTTAGCTTCTTGTCGTTGGTGGCGGCAACGACGAAACGGTAGTGATCCAAAGGCTGGTTCTCGTACCGTTCTTTCTGATAGAGAAAGGAGTATCCCTCCCACTCTTGGGACAGTTCCGGTGCCATGACTGTAATCTTCGCACCGGCTTCCTGTAATGCTTGGGCTTTACGAAATGCGATCTCTCCGCCGCCGATGACCAAAACGGGCCAGCCGGTTACGTCGATGAACAATGGAAGTATCATTTTGGTTCCCCCTTGTCCAGCTGGAACAGTTCTTCCAAAACCTCGGAATAGTGGGCGCGTTTTTGCGGGTCGTCAATATTTTTTAATGCGATGATAGGGTTCCGTACAGCCTTTTTCAATGCAGCTTGCATCGTACGGGTAATGATTTTTTGCTCCCGTTCATTGGCTTTGATGCGTTGAAAGAGGTATTTTAAATGGTAATCTAAAATATCGTCAACGGACTGATTTAAGGATTCGATCACATTGTCTTCTTCGGAATGATCGAGCCACCGTTTGTAGTCGGAAACGTAATTTTCAATAATTTCTTCTGCGTGATCCCGCAATGCCAAACGGCTGGCGGCATTTTGCGCCGACATTTCTTTTAAAACATCAATGTTATATAAATGATAGTTGTTGAGCATTCCAATTTGGTTATCAATATTACGAGGAATTGCCATATCTAACATATAAATGGGCTTTTCCCGTACCATCATTTCCTCTGCTTTTAAAATATGGTGGGGGCAGGAAGTTGCGGTAATTAAAATATCCACATCATTGATCACGTCTTTCCATTGATCGTGATGAATATATAGATCTCTTTTTTGTCCGTCCAAAATAGCGTCGGCCGTTTCTCTGCTGCGGTTACAAACAGTAATACGACGGAAGGGGAGTTCTTTTCCGTATTGATAGAAAAGTTGACCGATTTCCCCAAAACCAATCAACATCATGTGTTTTCCTTCAAAGGTTCCCACCTGTTCTTCCAAATATTTCAAGCCAATGTATCCTGTGGAGATGGGAATTTCGGAAATTTTTAATTTGCTTTTCACTTCTTTGGCGCAGCGGATAGCTTCCTGGAATAAACGGTTAAAGCGCTTTCCGGTATTTTTAAAACGCAAAGAGAATTCATAGGCTTCTTTGATTTGACGCAAAATCTCATCTTCGCCAATGATTGCTGATTCAATGCCTGATGTCACACGGAAAATATGATGGATTGCGTCATCGTCATGAAGCAAAAAGACGCAGTCTTTTTGTTCCTCAATGGAAAAATACCGAATATATGCTTCTTTAACTTTTTGGCTCACATCTGCGTTTTTGGAAGAAAAATATACCTCACTGCGGTTACAGGTGGATAAAATCACGACTTCTTCCACATTCATTTCCAACAGCATGGAAGAAAACTCAATGATTTGCGATTCGGTAAACGCCACCATTTCTCGGATTTCCGCGCTATATTGATGATCGATTCCCAAAACAGAAATGCTCATTTTTGGTCTAGTCTCTCCTTATGGTATGCTTTTGCCATCAACAAAAGATTTTTGGCACATTGTGGGTTGGAATAAAAATTGAAATGGGGATAGCCGCCCAATACATTTTGTTTGCGGTATCCTTCTTCCCAATGTACATCCTTGGTACGGCGCTTTTTCGTGACCCTGTAAGACGTTGGGTAATCCGTCGTATCGATTCTTTTTGTATAGTGGAATTCATGACCGCGGATGGATAGTTCTCCTTCGGTGGTAAGTGGGGTTCCCGCTTCAATGGAGGCTTCCATATATCCGAAATGCTGCAAACGGTCGGTCATAGTGAAATCAAAGGGGAAAAATCCTGTCAATTCGTGAGTTTTATCGTGGATGGTCATGGTTTTGCCCAGATAGATCAGGCCACCGCATTCGGCGAAACATGGCAATCCTTGCTCCAGCTTTTCTTTGAGATCTCGTAAAAAAGATTTGTTTGCGGATAACTCTTCTAAGTACAGTTCCGGATAACCGCCGCCTAAGATTACGCCGTCCATGGGAGGTAGCGATTTGTCTTTCATTGGGCTAAAGGGGATTAACGTTGCGCCAAGTTCCTCCAGTAAATCGAGGCTGTCACGATAATAAAAATTGAAGGCGCTGTCTCTGGCGTAACCGATGGTGACGCTGCCGTCGATTTTTGAGGGCAAGGGCGGAGCAGAGGCATCATGGGGAACCCGTGCCATATCTTCCCGCAAGCGGTTTAAATCACAGTGCTCTGTCAACGCCTCGGCGATGCGCTCAAATTTTTCATCAAGGTCGTTGATCTCTTCGCTGCAATACAATCCCAAATGGCGGTCGTTTAGGGCGAATTGCGGGTTTTTTGGCAGATAGCCATAAACGGGAATCTTACAGTTTGTTTCTATGATTTCCTTTAAATGAATGAAACCGCTGTCGTTTTTAACTTGGTTTAAAATGACGCCGCCAATTTTTGTTTCCGGAGAAAAATCTTGGAAGCCTTTGATAAGGGCTGCTACAGAAAGGGACATGCCGTTGCCGTTGACCACTAAAATGACGGGCAAATCCAAAAGTTGTGCAATATGGGCGGAACTGCCTTTTAAAGAGAACCCACCTTGCCCATCATAAAGCCCCATCACACCTTCTACGATAGACAAATCAGCGTCGTTGCTGTTTTTTTCAAAAAGGTAGCGAATGGTGTCTTCTTCTAGCATAAAGCTGTCAAGATTTCTTGAATTTCTCCCGGTGGCGGCTGTATGGTACATAGGGTCGATATAGTCGGGGCCGACTTTAAATGGTTGAACGTTAAGACCCATATTGCAAAAGGCCTTCATCAGTCCCATGGCAATGGTTGTTTTTCCGCTATTGCTTTGGGTTGCTGCCAATAGGAATGCTGTCTTGGCCATGTTATTTCCTCCCGATGATTTTAAAAATTTCTGCAAAGTTTTCGTAAGTCATCCCACTGTCCTTCGGTTTGTCAATAAGGAACAGGGGGATTTTCAATGCTGACGCCGCTTCCATTTTTTCCACAATCCCGCCGGTAATACCGCTGTCTTTGGAGACTATGACTTTTGCGTCGTATTGGCGGGCCAAAGCGATATTTAACTCTTTGGAGGCGACCCCTTTCATGGCGAAGATATGAGCGGGATCTATTTTCATTTCTTCCAGTTCCGCTAAAATGCGACTGTCTGCCAAGACTCGCATATAGCATCGCTCGCCAAAATCGGGCAGTGCTTTAAAATAATGGAGGTTTTTACTGCCAATGGTCAAAAAAATATTGCCTTCCATTTTTTTTAACGCCTCGACGGCAGAGGGGAAGTCGGGAAATCTGCGGCAGATACCCTGTTGGTCCTGGACAGTTTCACGCTCATAACGTAAATAGGGCACACTTTCTTTATTTGCGGCCTCTTTGGCATTGCGGCTTACTTCCACGGCAAAAGGATGACTCATATCAACGAGAAAGTCAATATTTTTTTCCCGGAGGAGCAATCGAAATCCTTCTTGATCCAAAGCCCCGGATTCAATGGTCAACCCCTGTCGCGGTACGATACAATTGGCCCCGAGCTGACTGAAAGTCGTGGCCACGGCCGTAACGGAGTCGGGAAGTTGCTTTAAGAATTCTACACTGTCCGCAGTACCGGCAACGACGAGGATCTTTGTCATTGATGGTTGCCTTTCTTTTCCAGATAACCTCTGGGGGTAATCATCTTACCGTCTTTGATGTAAGTTTGACGGTTGCCGATAAATACAGTGGAAAACATATCCACATCTTCGATATTCATTTCCCCCAGGGTGGTAAGTATGACTGTTTCTCCGGTGCGGCCGATGTTCTTTACAATACCCACCGGTGTGGACGCTGACTTAAATTGTAAAAAGATTTCCCTCGCTTTGTCAATATGATCCGGACGCCCTTTGCTTCTCGGATTGTAAAGGACGATGATAAAATCGGCTTCTGCGGCATTGTTTAAACGTTTGACGATGAGATCCCATTCGGTCAAACGGTCGCTCAAACTGATGACGGCAAAGTCATGCATCAAAGGAGCTCCCAACAGGGATGCCCCCGAAGCCGCCGCGGTAATGCCGGGCACCGTTTCCACATCAATCTCCATTCCTTGGGCCAACTCTAAAACAAGGCCTGCCATACCGTAGATTCCGGAGTCGCCGCTGCTGACCATGGCCACAGTCTTTCCTTCTTTGGCCTTTTCCAATGCAAGTTGGCAGCGTTTGATTTCGCCTGTCATACCGTTTTGTAAGTATTCTTTATCCGGAAACAGAGGTTTTACTAAGTCGATATAGGTTCCGTAACCGGCAATAATGTCGGCTTCTGCCAGGGCTTGTTTCGCTCGAATCGTCATTTCTTCGGGGGCGCCGGGGCCGATCCCGATGACATAGAATTTTTGCATGGTGAATCTCCTTTTTATGAAATGGTAATCGTAAAGGGTTCCTCAGCAAGACTGAAGGTGATGCCGGGATAAATCGTTTTTTCTACTATGGTCTTTCCGCCGTTGGATGCCGTCAATGCTGCAGCCTGGGAAACGCTGGGGGTTCCCGTCACTTTCTCCACGAAAGCGGAAGTCCCGGTGACGTTTCCCACATGTTTCAATTCCTCATTGGTAAAGGTGAGGAAGGGGAGTCGATAGGTTTGCGCCAATTCCAAAAGGCCTTTTTCGTTCTTTTTCAAGTCGATGGAGGCCATAGCGCGGAGGGAAAGCAGAGAATATCCCTTCACTCTCAAAAAATCTAACAGTGCATCATTCAACTGCTCGAAAGGCGTATTTTTTCGACAGCCGACGCCAAGAACCAGGTTGCGGGGACGGAGATACAGCGTATGCTCGCCCAAAGGATCTGATAGGCTGTTGCTAATGATTACGTTATTTTTACAAATATTGTCACCGTGTTCATTGATAAGAAAGAAAGTCTGCGTATCTCCAGAACGTAAGTTTTCGATGGGAATGTCGCTTTTTAGGCCAACGGTTTCACCGTTAACCATGGCGCCGCTGATATGAGGCAACGCGTCGATATTTTCAATGGCGCAGTCATTTGCTTTGGCTACATTGTCAAAGGCGATGAGACCGTTTACATCGGTGGCTGTGGTGATCACCGGGGTTGCACCCATCATTGTTGCCACCTGTTGGGCCAATGCATTGGCTCCGCCGAGATGGCCGCTTAACAGACTGATACAAAATTGCGCCTTTTCGTCCATGACGACGATGGCAGGGTCGATGGTTTTATGCTCTATATACGGCGCGAAGGTGCGAAATACGATCCCCGTGGCCATGACCATGATATAAGCATCGAATTCCGCATAGATCGTCGCGATCAAGTCCTTTAATTTCTGCGGAAAAACGTGAATATTTTTATTTTTTTCAAGGGAGATCGGTGCCGCGGTGTCTTTCAAAAAGACAGATACTTCGCTTTCTTTTTCGAGTTCGCGATGGAGTAGCATTGCTGTTTTACAGCCGTTTTTTGTCAAAGCGATGACAGCGGTTTTCATTTTCGTTCTCCTGATAGAATGGTAATGGGGTTCATTCCCATCATAAGATGTTTGCTGCCTGCTCTTTTGCTCCGCGCTACAGCAGCTTGGACGATTTCAATACCTTCAAAGCCAAATTCTTTCATTGCGTCCAGGGCTTCGGCGACAGACTCTACTGTAATAGCGGAAACTACTAATCTTACGGGAGCACTGCCAAACACTTCGATAATGTTTTTCATATTGCCGCCGCTACCGCCGATAAAAATGGCGTCAAGATCCGAGAGGGAAGGGATAGCTTCCGGCGCCGTACCTTCGATTAAGGTAACGTTGTCGAGACAAAAGCGCTCGATATTCTTTTTACATAATTCTACGGCAGCCGGATTTTTTTCCAACGCCCAAACGTGGCCTTCGTGAGCCGTCAAAGCGGCCTCAATGGTGACGGAACCTGTTCCAGCGCCGATTTCCAAGACTTTGGAATCGGCTTTCAAGCGTAATTTCGATGAAATGATCGCCCGAATCTCACTCTTGGTCATGGGGACTTCATCCCGAAGAAAACTTTCATCGGGCAACCCCATAGTATGGTAGGGCCAAGGGCGTTCATCGACGGCGTCATTTTTTACGAGCATCAAACTGAGATCGCCGAAATGCATTTTAGCGATGGCCTCCGGCGTATCCGTGACAAGTACTTCATTGGGGTAGGAGAGATTTTCCCCTACAGTGACGCTGAGTTTGGCAAAGTTCATGGTAGCTAATCTTGCGGCAATGGCCTGGGGGCTGTTGCTACCGCCGGTAAAAATCGCAGTTACCGGGTTACGGGCTACCGTATCCCGAAGGTTGACTTCATGATTGCCATGAAGGGTAATGATCTTCAAATCATTGAGATTGACATTGCATTTGGCTATGAGGTATTGTAAGGAACTGATGCCGGGCAATACGGTAAAAGGGATTTTCGGCAATTTTTTTTGAAGATATGCGCGGATGCTGAAAAGTCCCGTATCTCCCGAAGCCAACACAACGATGGACTTTTCCTGCCATTGTTGTTCAATCAAGGCTACGACGGGAGCCAGTTTCCCGTCGATGACCACGGTTTCCTTTTTTAGATAGGCAAATTCTTCCAAATTTCGTTTGCCACCGATGAGCACATCGGCGCCTTCAATGGCCTTTTGGGCCAGGGGATAAATATATTCATGGTTTCCCGGGCCGATCCCTACAATATAAGGTGTCTTTCCGCTCATTTCTTTTGAAACTCCTTTATAAACTCTTTGGCCTTTTCATCCATATAGAGCAGTCGGCTTTCGTCTCCAAAAAGTACAGCGCCGAACTCAATTTCCTGGTAAGTGTAATTCTGACAACGCCGTACGGCATTGTTCACAATTCTTTGATAGATTCCCGTAAGGTGTTCCCGTTCAATGACTTCCACCGCCGCCGTGGTAGTCTTTCCTTCATAAATTTCCATGATTGTTTCCTGGGAAGCGCCTTCCAATGCAGCATAAGCGGTAAGTATCTCCATGCGGCAGTCGGCTTTACGGCTGTGAGTATTAAAAATACCACCGGCGACTTTTACCATTTTTCCAATATGGCCGGAAAGTAAAACCCGCTTTACCCCCTGATCCATAGCTTCCTCCAACATAAACCCAATATAATTGCTGGTTTTTATGACTCGGTCATTGGGAATCCCTGCGTCTTTTAAATATTGCAATCCATAATTGCCGAAGGCGAAGATGATTTCATCATAACCTTTGCTGGTAAGGATTTTTAATTCTAGGCTGAGGCTTTCCTTTAAGGCGTCTTCGGACATGGGATTGACAATACCGGTACTTCCTAAAATAGAGATACCTCCGACAATGCCCAATCTGGGGTTAAAGGTGCGTTTCGCGATTTCCTCACCGCCGGGAACGGAAATAGTGACGGATGCTCCGTATCCCTCGGGCAGCACGGCACGGACATTTTGACGAATCATGGAGCGCGGTACTGGGTTGATAGCCGCTTCTCCCACAGGGATCTTCAAGCCTTTTAAGGTAACCCGTCCCACGCCTTCGCCACCGAGGAGTTTGATCTCGCCGGTATCGTCGACGGTAACTTCGGCAAAAATATCGAGTCCTGTGGTAATATCAGGGTCATCACCGCCGTCTTTGGTAATGGCTGCCTTTGCCCCCTTTGCCGTCAATTCACGTTGGGAGAGGGGACGGGAAATCATCCGTCCGTCGGGCAAAGCGATTTCAACGGAATCGATGAGTTTGCCGGTGAGCGCCATGGCTGCCGCAGCCTTGGCCGCTCCGGCGGCACTGGTGCCGGTGGTAAACCCCTTTCTCAGTTTTTTATTACCAAATCTGATATATTCTTCCGTCATGCCTGTTTCAGACCTTCCAGCATAATGGCATTGACAATGGCAGCCGCCACATTGCTGCCGCCTTTTCTTCCCTTTGCTACGATGTAAGGAACATCCAATTCCATCAGCAATTCTTTTGATTCTACGACATTGACGAAGCCTACGGGCACGCCGATAATAAGGTCGGGTTTCAAGGTTCCCTCTTTGACCATTTCATAGAGGGCGATCAATGCGGTGGGTGCGTTGCCGATGGCAAAGATTTTGTGGCCTTCATCTTTGGCGGCTTTTTCCATAGATACCGTCGCCCTGGTTACGCCGCGTTTTTTCGCTTCTTCCGCCACTTCCGGGTGATCGATGTAACATTCCTTTTGGGAATTGAACTTTGCCAAATTCGTTTGATTGATACCGGAATAAGCCATTCTGGTGTCAGTGTAAACGGTGCATCCTTTTTGGAACGCTTTCATCGCGGCTTTGACGGCGTCATTGCCAAAAACGAGATTATCGGCATAATCAAAATCAGCGCTGGTGTGAATCACCCGTTTGATAATGCCTTGTTGCTCTTGGGGAAATACGCGGTCACCGAGGATTTCCGTAATAATTTCAAAACTTCTTGTTTCAATGGATTTTGGTTCAATGATGGTAATTTTGTCCATTTTATTCATGCGACCTCCGTTGATTCCGTTTAAATAAATATGCTAGTAATGTAGCATACGGTAAATATCAGCAAAGTAAATAGAACACTTACATCAAGGATGCGACAACAGCGCAAATAGTCTTTGGCAACGGGTTTTCTGAGCTCATCGCCGATGGTGGGTTTTACCACAAGCTGCCCGAAATAGTAATTGGGTCCTCCGAGCTGCAATCCCAGGAGCCCAGCGATGACGCTTTCCGACTGGGCGCTATTGGGACTTTTGTGGGCGTAACGATCCCGCTTCCAAATACGAAAACCGTTTTTGCCGTCGTAGCCCAAAATTGTTCCCGCGGCTAACATCAATAAAGATCCAAGACGGGAAGGAATCCAATTGACGATATCGTCCAATTTGGCGGAACAAAAACCAAAGTCAGCGTATTTTTCGTTTTTGTATCCCACCATAGAATCTAAAGTATTGATGGTCTTATAAAGATAGACAAAAATCACAGGCCAGCCCAGGAAATAGCCAATCATCATATAGAACATCGGGGCAAGCACGCCGTCTATGGTGTTTTCGCCAAAGGTTTCAATGGTGGCCTTGAGGATTTTTTCCTCATCAAGGTTTTGGGTATCTCTTCCCACGACATAAGACAGCTTCTTCCTTGCCAGGGGAATATTGTTGCGTTCCAATGCTGTAAAAACATACCCCGTTTCCTTTTTTAAGGAGCGCCATGCCAATGCCGTATACATGAAGTAAATCGATATAATCCAATAAAGGATCTGCCAATGGGAGGCGATCCAAAGGATCAGAGCCAAAACGCCGCCGACCGTGACTAAAACCGCTGCTGTAAAAAGAAATCCCATGATCTTTCGATTACCGCGGTAGAAAATTTTCTCGTAAAGAGAAATCAGTTTCCCCACTAAAATAATGGGGTGGGGAAAGCCCTTGGGGTCGCCCAGAAAAAAGTCAATGATTGCGCTGATGTAGACGAGCATTATTTTTCTCCCTCTTTGCCGTTAATGAGGGACATGATGTAGTCCACATCCAGGTATTCTCTAGCATAATTCCCCAATTTTGTATATTGCGCTTCTTTGTAAGCCATGGTGTCCACCATCTCTCGTTGGGGAATACCTTTGTGGCGACGGATCATATTCAGCCAGGCTGTTCTGAAATTGTCGTTGTGAAATACGTTGTGAAGGTAGGAACCTGCACGCTTCATATCGGCTGTGGCCGCTCCATCGGGACGATCTCCGATCATCCACAAGGGGGAGACCGTATCGTTCTTCTTTTCGGTGCGGCCCAGATGGATTTCATAGCCTGTTACTTCCAGATCCTGGGCCAAGGGGTGGATCCCCCGAGCATTCACTTGACCGACTTCCTTCTGGCGCTGGAAGTGAGTGCTCAAAGGTAGGAGGCCCAATCCCTGTTTGCGGTAGCCGGGTTTGAAATCAATCCCTTCTTCATCGATCAGGTCTTCTCCCATGATCTGATAGCCTCCGCAGATTCCAAAAATATAGCCGTTAAAGGTTTTAAGTTTTTCGGCGAGGCCGATCCCCTCGATATATTCGAGATCTCCGATGGTACTTTTAGTACCGGGGATGATAATTGCGTCAAATTTATCGAGGGAAGTGAATTCATCAATAAAACGGATGTTGACATCGGCTTCATACTGGAAAATTTCCATATCTGTATGGTTGGAAATATAGGGCAAACGTACAATGCCGATATCTAAGGTTTCTTTTGCTCCACTGGTATGCTGGAAATTGATGCTCAGGGAGTCTTCACCTTCAATATGGACGTCCCGAAGATAGGGTAAAACCCCTACGACCTTGATTCCCGTATATTCTTCGATCCATTTCACGCCGTCTTCGAATAAGGAAAGATCTCCGCGGAATTGGTTGAAAATCAGGCCTTTGACTCGTTCCCGATCTTTTCCTACCAGTTCTAAGGTACCCACAATGGAAGCGAAGGAACCGCCGCGGTTGATGTCTACTACCAGGAGGACGGGAACATCGGCTTCTTCCGCAATGCGCATATTGACGATCTCTTTATAATTGAGATTGACTTCCGCGGGGCTCCCGGCCCCTTCAATGACGATGACATCGTATTGATCTTCGATAATTTTTAACCCCTTGCGTACTGCCGCGATTCCGTCAGTCATGGTAAAATCGTCATGGTAGTCCTTCCCCGATAATGTCTTGAATACTTCCCCGAAGAGAACGATTTCAGAACCGGAATCTTTTTGCGGTTTCAGTAAAATGGGATTCATATAGGTTTCCGCCCGAACGCCCGCGGCTTCGGCCTGGACCCCTTGTGCGCGGCCGATTTCTCCTCCGTCCCAGGTAACATAGGAATTGTTGGACATATTTTGGCTTTTGAATGGTGAAACTTTATAGCCCATATCTTTCAGGATGCGGCAGATGGCGGTCGCCACATAGCTTTTTCCCGCATCACTGGAACATCCTTGAATCATAATTCCTTTCACGACGTGGTACCTCCTAAAACAATATTGATTGTTTTCATTTCCTGTGATTTCATAAAAAAAACCGCCCATCCCGGGCGGGTAATCATGCGCATGCAAAATTGACATAAACTCTACCCAGGAGAAACAGTGAACGGCAGGTCTACCGACTTAACTTCATCCTACTAAGACCCCTTCCCATTTTCTCACAAAAACAGTGGGCTATGTCTTTTCGTCTGTAGCACGGTTGCTGGGACAGTACAGGATTGGCCTGTTTTCCTATTAAGCAAAATTGCGCCGTCCAGATTGTATATTTCTTTTTTATCGAATCAATTATACCTTATGGGGTATGAAAATGCAAGCAAAATCTTGGCTTTTTTCATGTTCATAGGTAAAAATAATATTTCTATTTCCAAAGTATGATTCCAAAAATATCATCTTGCGAAAATAACCCCAGTTCCCGGGAATCCACTGATTCTTCACGATTGTCGCCTAAAAGGTAAATACTGCCCTGGGGAACGCTGATTTCCTCTTCATTGCCCTCAGTAAAAATGTCCTGTGTCAGATAAACTTCGTTTACGGCCTTCCCGTTCACAAAAACTTTTCCGTCCTGGATTGTTACGGTATCGCCTCCTATGGCAATGATACGTTTGATCAGGTAAGTATCGGCTTGTTTTGAAGGGGCAATTACGGCAATGTCACCACGATGATAATATTGGTTTGCCAAAGCTTTGCGAATGATAACGGTTTCACCATCGTGGAGTGTCGGCTCCATTGAGGGACCGCTTACCATGGATAATCCGAAAGAAAAATAAATTACCACGAGCAAGACGAGGGGAATCAACCAAATCAGAGCGGATCGTTTTTTTTCTTTAATCATAGAAGAGTCCTTCTTTTGCCCTCTGTTTCTTTCTGTAAAAAGGTAGAATTCATTATTGTTATTATATTACTTTTTCGTTAATTTGCAAGTTTTGGAAGTTATCATTGACAAACTCTTCGTTTCGATGTTACAATGTTGGAGAAAATCGAGTACATTTGGTGCCGTGCCGACGGAGAATAGGGAAGTCAGGTGAGAGTCCTGCGCGGTCACGCCGCTGTAATGGGGAAGGGGGTTCCCCAGAGCCAGAAGACCTGCCAAATGTAAGAAACGCACTGATGCTACGAACGATGGCATGGTGTTGTGACTGTCTTTGTCTCCACCTGCCCGTGACTCGGTGCAGGTGATTTTATTTTTATTATTTTTTAGGAGGCTTACTATGACCACGAATCAAAGAAGATTGATTGCGGTTGCCGCAGTCATGGCATTGACGTTTGGAATTGTACCGGTTTCCAACGCAATGCACATCATGGAGGGATTCCTCGCCCCAAGATATTGCGTTATTTGGGGTGTGCTCTGTGTTCCCTTCCTTATCGCGGGTTTTTTTTCCATAAGAAAAACCCTTGCAGAACACCGTAAAACTTTAATTTTGCTGGCAATGGTCGGCGCTTATACTTTTGTAATCTCTGCCTTGAAAATTCCTTCTGTGACCGGTAGTTGCTCCCATGCCACGGGTACCCCCCTGGGTGCGTTGCTTTTCGGCCCCAGCGCCATGTCGATTATTGGCATTATTGTTTTATTGTTTCAATCAATCCTTTTGGCCCATGGCGGTTTGACGACACTTGGGGCTAATACCTTTTCTATGGCCATTGCCGGGCCTTTTCTTGCCTACGGTATTTTTAAACTTTGTGAGAAGATCAAAGTGCATCGCAAAGTAAGTATTTTTTTGGCTTGCTGTCTGGGGGACCTTTTTACGTACTGTATTACCTCTTTCCAATTGGCACTGGCCCATCCCTCGGAGGTCGGAGGCTTTGCCGCTTCTCTTGTGAAGTTTCTCGGAATTTTCGCGGCAACCCAGGTTCCTCTTGCTGTAATTGAAGGGATCCTTTCTGTGGTTATCATGATTGCTTTGGAATCTTTTGCCAATTCTGAGCTTCGTGAACTGGGCTATCTTAAAGGAGGTGCCAAATAATGTCAAAAAACGCAAAAATTGTTCTTGTACTTTTGTTACTTTGTGTTGTGATTGCTGTTGTACCTATGATTTTTTTGGGAGGTACCGCTGAATTCGGTGGCGCCGATGGCGAGGCAGAAGCCGCCATTACGGAAATTGATCAAGATTATGAACCTTGGTACGCTTCTCCCATGGAACATATTTTTCCCGATGGCCTTCCCGGCGAGATTGAAAGTCTTCTTTTCTGTTTGCAAGCGGCAATCGGTTCCGGTATCTTTTTCTTCTGTCTTGGGCGTTTGACAATGCGTTCTAAAATGCGCAAACAAATGGCTGCTGCTGGTGTTGATGTAGAATCTGTGGAACATACGAAAGTTGGTAAAAACAAATGATTATGATCGACAAATTGTGCTATTCCTCGAAATTGCGCTACCAAAGTCCTTTCTTGAAAATGGGATTTTCCATAGGACTTTTGTTTCTCTGCGTCATTTCCCGCTCAATTGTCGTATCTCTTTGCATTCTGCTGTTGATGGGGAGTCTCACCGTGATTCGCGGTGGGACTTCCTTCAAACGTTATCGGCATTTTATGTTCGTTCCTCTGGCATTTTTGCTTTTAAGCACCGTCGCCATTATGGTGAACCTTTCTCCTGAACCCTTATCGCTTGTGGCAATTCCTGTCGGCCGATCATATTTAACCGTAAGTTGGGCCGGTTTCATTCAATGTGTGAATTTGATTCTTACCGCCCTGGCCGCCGTGTCTTGTCTCTATTTTTTAACGCTTACCACACCACTCACCGATATATTATTAGTGCTTCGGAAATGTAAATGTCCGTATCTTGTTATTGAACTGATGATGCTGATTTATCGGTTTATATTTATTTTGTTCGAATTGGCATCATCGCTTTACCATTCTCAGGCTTGTCGTCTGGGGCACAAAGATTTGAAAACAAGCTGGAATTCCATGGGAAAGTTAATGGCAGTTTTGTTGGTTCGAGCCATGCAGAAATCCAATCGACTGTTTGATGCTATGGAATCCAGATGCTATAATGGTACTATTTTAGTATTGGAGGAGCATCAAGCTGCTGCCAAAAAAGAAATCGTCGCAGCGTGCGTCACTGTGGCGATCTTGATTGGTGTTGCGGTGATATGCTCTTATTTCGGGATTTAATACTTTCCTGATACATAGATGAGGAGTAAAACCATGAGTGATACAATTATCAAAGCAGAATCCCTTTGCTTTACTTATGAAGATGGTACAGAAGCCTTAAAGGGAATTGACCTTGAAATCGGACGCGGGAGAAAAGTCGCTTTTCTTGGTTCCAACGGTTCGGGAAAGTCTACATTTTTTTTCTGCTTGAATGGAATTCATCGGCCTTTATCCGGTCAGTTGTACTTTGATGGTGAACCTTACGATTATAGTAAACAAGGACTGCTTAAGATCCGCAGCAAAGTAGGAATCGTCTTTCAGGACCCCGACAGTCAGCTTTTTTCCGCCAGTGTTTATCAGGAAATTTCCTTTGGGGCGATGAATTTGGGGTTACCGGTAGACGAAGTCCAGAGCCGTGTTGAACAGGCTATTCAAGATTTAGAGATTACCCCCTTTCGAGACAAGCCCACACATTTCCTCAGTGGCGGACAAAAGAAACAGGTATCGATTGCCGATATTTTGGTGATGAATCCCGATGTGATTGTACTTGATGAACCTGCGGCAGCCTTGGATCCTAAACATACGGTTATCGTGAACCATCTCATTGATAAACTCAGTGAACGGGGGATCACAACCATTATTTCAACTCACGATGTAAACCATGCCTATGATTGGGCCGACGATGTCGTATTGTTTCTCGATGGTAGAGTACTTTTATCCGGGTCACCGGAGGAGGTTTTTTCCG
>NBJMC04201__coassemble_294_pt1 | contig 50573 bp, 56 predicted proteins | sample NBJMC04201__metabat2_high_PE_023 | metagenome-assembled genome bin NBJMC04201
TACATCCATATAGCAAGCCTTTTGGTAGGCAATGGATAAGTATTGTTCTTCTTTTTCCGGAGTATTGGCAACACCGTCACGGAGTCCTTTGATATACCCTTTAACAGAGGTAAGTGGCGTTCGCAAGTCATGGGAAATTCCTGCCACCAGATCGGTGCGAGCTTTTTCGTAAGCATTATTTCTTTCCCGCTCTTCGAGGATATGGCGCTGCATTCTATTGAAAGCAGTACATACTGCTGTAAACTCGTCTTTCCCGTTGTAGATAATTTCCTGACTGAGGTCTCCTTGTTCGATACGGTGAGCGCCGTCAGCCAGGGCATGTAACGGCTCGGTCATTTGTCGCGCCATACGGCGGAAAAATAATTGGCTGCAAAGGAAAATGACCAAGATTGCCATGGTTCCAATGAGCAGAAATACGATGAGAATGGATTGGAAATGAAATAACCGTTCCTTTTTGGGAAAATTGTTGATGGCAATCACTGTTTCTCCATCTTGAGTCACCATGCCAATGACACGATTTCCTTCGATGTTCATTGCTTGCGGTTCTGCCGTCCACTCTTCTGATAACATACGAGAAATGAGCTCAGTTTGCTCTTCTTCTAAAGAGGAATACATTGTATTCTCTCCGTCGATTATCAGTAAATGATAGCCGTAAGGAGCGATTTGGTGATCGATTTCTTCCCAATTAATGTCGGTATTAATGTCGGTTTCTCCGGTGATGCGGTCAAAAATTTCTTTGGTGGTAAAAATATTGGCATCGGGATGTGGGCGCTCCATGAAGGGGTCGTTCCGAGCAAAAAAATGAATGACAATGCCTCCTACTGCCAATAAAATGATTAAGGAAACGAGGACGATCAAGGCATTGAAAAGCATCATTCGTTTTCTCAGTTTCATTGTCGTCCTCCTACGAGATTCAATTCATCGTAACGTCGTGGGTGAAGGTTAATATCGATATGTACTAATATACCTTTTGTATATTATACCAATCAATTGTTTCCAATGTAAGACCGAAATCTAAATTTTTTCTAAATGATTTTGACAATAAAAAAACCGTTTGCATCTATCAAAAGTAACGGCACAAACGGTTTTCTGGAAAATTAATTTATGAGAATCATTTTATATGTAGGGTGCGGCGATGCCTGATTGCAGAAAAAGCTCAAGATGCTGTGGAGGAGTCAGTCCTCCATTCCAATGCTTTTCAACCATGAATCAATGGTGGAAGAGATGTTCTTTCCGCCACTGCCGCTGATAGCGATCCCTTTTACCATATTGCTGTCAGGACAAAGCTTTTTCATATCTCGTTCCAAATGGGCAAATCCGCCGCCGCCGTGAGTACAGAAAGGAACGATATTTTTGCCGTTCAGATTCGCTTCTGTCAGAAAGGAGGCGATCGGTGGCGCAATGGTGCTCCACCAATTGGGCGAACCGACAAAAACGGTATCGTAATCGGTAAGATCGGGAAGTTTTGTGGCCAATGCCGGATGATATCCTTGATTGATTTCCTTTTTTGCCTGTTCTACTACGGTATGATAGTCTGTGGGATAGGCTACTTGGGGTTCAATTTTCAACAGATCGCCCCGGGTTTTTTCCTGAATGCAATGGGCGATCTGTTCAGTATTGCCAGAGTGGGAATAATAAACGATCAAAGCGCGATGTTTCATACGGTATCATATCCTTTCGTTCCATTTTTATTATAAAATCTCTTATGAAATGTTTTTCCCCATTTTGTAAGCTTCTTTCATAGCTGGTGTTTTCTCAATATCGCCTTTCTGCCATGCTCCTACTCCGTAAATGATCCCTTTTTCCACGGCATCGTCAAGGCAGTCTTCGGTGAAACCGCGGAATCCTTCAAGGGTTCGCTCCATATTGGCCTTTTCCGTATCCGCCGCCGTGACGATAAAATAGAAATCTTTATTGGTGATTTCCGTATAGCGGGGAACGGTTCTGTCAATCAGCGTTTTCATTTGAGCGTCCATGGTGTAGAAATAAACCGGTGTCGCCATGACAATTACATCAGCCTGAACCATTTGGTCGAGGATCTCTGCCATATCGTCTTTTTGCACGCATTTGTGGGTGGAATTGCAAACGCCGCATCCTTTACAATAATGGATCTCTTTTTCTCTAAGGTTCACTCTTTTTACATAATTGCCGGCTTCTTCTGCTCCTTTTTGAAATTCGTTGCAGAGGATTTCAGAGTTGCCGTTTTTTCGGGGTGTTCCAGAAAGTATTAATACATTTTTACTCATTGAGTGTCACTCCTTATTTTAATGAATCGTAAGCCTCATCGCTCACCGGTTCCAACCATTCGTTAGAAGCCCCTTCCGCCGGAACTTCAACGGCCAAATGTTGGAACCAGCTGTCCTTGGCGGCGCCGTGCCAATGTTTGACTTCAGGCGGAATATTTACGATATCTCCAGTCCGAAGTTCTCTGGCGGGTTGTCCCCATTCTTGATAATATCCTCTGCCACCGGTTACCAAAAGGATCTGTCCGCCTTTGTGGTGGATATGCCAGTTGTTGCGGCAACCGGGAGCAAAAGTGACGTTGCCAATAGGAACTCTTTCCGTGGTTAACATATTTAAGTAACACTCTCCCGAAAAATATTGGGCAAAAGCAGTATTCTCTTGGCCGATGGAAAAGATTGCTCCCGGCCCGAGATCTTTTTTCATCTGTTCTTGATTCATTATCATTTCCTCCGCATCTTTGATCTTTATTGATATGTTAACACTTAAAGCGAACTTTAAGTCAATAGGGGAATATGGATATATTATGAAAATTTAATGACGTTCATATGAATTTCCAATTATGCTTCAGATATTGATGTGGGAGAGACATCAATCGTAGTTGATGTTTTCTCGCCAATTCTGTATAATAATGAAAAGGAATGTTAATGTATAGGAGACGGTCTATGGAGGAAGTGAACAAAACCGTATGGGTTCATTTTTTTGGAAAAAAATATCAAGTTCCCACCAATTTTACCATTATGGGAGCCATGGAATGGGTGGGGTACCAATTAAGACACGGCTGTGGCTGTCGCGGTGGTAAGTGTGGCGCCTGTGCTTGCCTTTATCGCATCGACGGAAAAAAAGGACTTCACGGTTGTCTAGCCTGTCAGACCATGGTACAAGAGGGAATGTTTGTGGTAATGCTGCCCTTTTTTCCGTTGTCTAGCCGTTCGGTGGATATTCGCAGAGGTGGCTCGATTCAGGAAATTATCTCTCAGCTTTATCCCGAAGTCTATCACTGTGTGGGGTGCAATGCCTGTTCCCGGGCTTGTACCCAGGAATTGAATCCTATGCACATGGTTGCCATGGTAAAGCAGGGACGCTATTTAAAATGTGCCGAGGAGAGCTTAGAATGCGTCATGTGTGGAGTATGTGCTTCCCGTTGTCCTGCGGAAATCTCTCATCCCCAAGTTTTCCAGCTGGTAAAAAGACTAGCGGCAATGCGTCTCGTGCCTCCTTCCGACCATTTGGAGCAGGCTCGACGTGACGTGGAGTCCGGCAAATGGAACGAAGCCATGGATGAGATCATGGCCAAATCTACCGAGGAATTGAAAGAATTGTATTGCCAACGGAATATGGCACGAAGGACGTCAGAAAGGCTGCGTTAATGTATTATACAAAAGAAATGATGGCTTCTGTCGCTAGAGTGGAAGCCCTGCGCGAAAAAAATCTTCATAGAGAACAAAAACGGATGGATGCCGATGAGATTAATCAATTGTTACGAGATTTTCATCCCGACGGATTACGGTTTGGTATGGACACCATCACTGTCGGCCCTAATCGCGGAGAAATTGCCCCAAAAGAATTGGTGCGGTTGCTTCACGCCAAAGGACGAGTACCTAGGGAAAAAATCGATCTGTCCCATGCCGATTTTATCACTGACGTACTGATTATCGGTGGCGGCGGTGCTGGTGCTGCCGCTGCCATTGAAGCTTCCCGCCTTGGAGCAAAAGTGCTTTTGGTAACCAAGTTGCGTTTGGGGGACTCCAATACCATCATGGCCGAAGGAGGCATTCAAGCGGCGGACAAGGAGGGGGATTCTCCAATTCTTCATTATCTTGATGTCATGGGTGGCGGTCATTTCTGCAATGATCCACAGTTGGTACGGAAGCTGGTGATGGAAGGACCGGAGGCCATCGCATGGCTGTGTGATATGGGAGTCATGTTTGATAAAGAAGCAGATGGTACTATGGCGACAACCCACGGCGGCGGCACCTCCTGCCAACGGATGCATTCCGCCGCTGACTATACCGGCGCAGAGATCATGCATTCTCTCCGAGATGAAGTGCTGTTTCATGATATTGCTATTGAGGAATTTACCGCTGCGATAGAAATATTAAAGGACGCAAAAGGACGTGCTGCCGGAGCCATCTTGATGGACATTGAGACAGAGGTTTGTAAAGTGGCTCAAGCCAAAACAGTGATCCTTGCTACCGGAGGCTCCGGACGTCTGCATTTCCAAGGATTTCCCACTTCCAATCATTATGGCGCCACTGCCGACGGTCTTGTCATTGCTTACCGCGCCGGAGTCTCTTTGGTCTTTCAAGATACTATGCAATATCATCCCACCGGCGTACTTTTTCCAGAACAGCTTTATGGCGCCCTTGTAACGGAAAAGGTGCGTTCTTTGGGAGCGAATATTCTCAACGCCGAGGGGGAACCTTTTGTTAACCCCCTGGAGACCAGAGATGTGGTCACCGCCGCCATCATCCGCGAATGTAAGGAACGGGGCAAGGGCGTTTGCACCCGTTTGGGCAGTGGCGTTTGGCTGGACTTTCCCATGATTGAAAAGAAGAGAGGAGCGGGTGCCATTGAAAAGTATTTGCCCGCGATGTTTCGAATGTTTCGTAAAAATAAAGTGGATATTCGCCAAGTACCGGTATTGGTCTATCCTACGCTCCATTATCAGAACGGAGGATTGAAAATCGATACAAATTGCGCCACCGAAGTTGAAAATCTTTACGCTGCTGGGGAAACCACCGGCGGTATTCACGGTCGTAACCGTCTCATGGGGAATTCCCTGTTAGATATGATTGTCTACGGCCGCTGCGCGGGACAAGAAGCAGCCCGAAAGAGCAAAAAAGTTGATTTTTTGCCTTTGACTTTGGATCATCTTTTCAATTATGAACGCTCTTTGGAAGATACCGGCACTCTGGAACGGGATATCGTTTCCCCTATGCTTTTGCCCGATTACCGTTTTGGCAGGAGCGGCGTATCGGAGTCGGAAAAGTGACGGGAAAAGCATGCTGCCTGCTTTCTTTGAAAAATTCTTGACAGAAAGAATTTACAAGATTATAATAGAATAAGAGTATGATGCAGTCATGCGAAGGGGTACACCACCGCGGGTGTAATTCTTTGCGTGGCTTTTTTTGTACCGGCACCGGGAGGTGATTGATTATGAAAATTAATGGTAAGACCGTTCCATGGTCAGCCCCGATCTCCCTGTCCCAGTGGTTGCAGGAGAACGGCTATGGTCAAGGGCGTGTCGCTGTGGAACGAAACGGAGAAATCATACCAAAGTCTCAATATGATACTGTAATCCTCAGGGAAGGAGACTGTTTGGAAATCGTGCATTTTGTGGGCGGTGGTTGATACTTTTGGAAAGTGAGATTTTATGGTTACAAAAGAAATATTACAAGAAGCCTTAGCAAAGCGTATTGGCCAAAAGGCTTTTGAGCGATTACAGCAATCTGCCGTGGCTGTGGCAGGACTTGGAGGGCTCGGTTCCCATATTGCTGTGATGCTGGCTCGCAGCGGTGTGGGGAAACTCTTTTTGGTGGATTTTGATACGGTGGATATTTCCAATCTCAACCGTCAAGTTTACCGCATCAATGATATTGGCAGGTCCAAAACTGAGGCCATGGCGGAAATCATTGAAGAAATCAATCCCTATACGGTCGTAGAGACATTGCAAACCCGGGTGAGTACAGCGAATGTAGGGAAACTTTTTGGGGATTACTCCATTGTTTGTGAAGCCTTTGACGTTGCTGAGGAAAAGGCAATGCTCGTCAATACCTTATTGGAGCAATGTCCCAATACCGTTATCATTTCCGGCATTGGTATGGCAGGATACGGCAGCAGCAATGAAATTGTGACCAAGCAGTCGATGAAGCGTCTCTATCTTTGCGGGGACGGTCATAGTGATAGTGGCCATGGCCCAGGGTTGACAGCGCCTCGAGTAACGCTTTGCGCGGCGCATCAGGGAAATATGGCGCTCCGCCTTATTATGGGGGAAACAGAAGCGTAAATATATGATTTATGGAAGGAATAGGAGAATCATCGTGAATAAGGACAAACTCATCATTGGCGGACATGAGTTCCGCTCACGGTTTATTTTAGGTTCGGGAAAATACAATGTAGCATTGATCAAAGCTGCAGTGGAATGTGCTGGAGCAGAAATGATAACTTTGGCGCTGCGTCGCGTCAATTCTGCCGGAGAAGGGAGTATCTTGGAACATATTCCCCAGGGAGTGACGCTGCTACCCAATACCTCCGGCGCCAGAAACGCAGAAGAATCATTGCGTATCGCTCGTCTCGCAAGGGAACTAGGTTGCGGGGATTTTATCAAAGTTGAGGTGATTCACGATTCCAAATATCTGCTTCCCGATAATTATGAAACTGTAAAGGCTACGGAATTATTGGCGAAAGAGGGTTTTATCGTTTTGCCCTATATGTATCCGGATCTCAATGCTGCCAGGGATATGGTTAATGCCGGAGCAGCTGCTATTATGCCTTTGGCCGCTCCCATTGGTTCCAATAAAGGCCTTTCCACGAAGGATTTTATTGAGATTCTCGTTGATGAGATCGACCTTCCCATCATTGTAGATGCGGGAATCGGTCGTCCTTCCCAGGCTTGTGAGGCCATGGAAATGGGGGTTTCCGCCATTATGGCCAATACTGCCATTGCCACGGCGGGAGATATCCCTATGATGGCCACAGCTTTCCGCAAGGCAATTGAAGCGGGCCGCGAAGCATACCTGGCAAAACTTGGTCGCGTGGTGGGAAAAGGCGGCGTTGCATCCTCTCCGTTGACGGGCTTTTTGGCCGATTAAGGGAAGAAAGGGAGAATTATGATGAAACAACCAGTGGATCATATGAAATATATGGAGGGTATGGAGGTGATCTCTTCCGAGGTTATGGATCGCGTCATCGCCGACAGAGAGGCTTACGACCCATCGTATTATACTGCCGCCCATGTTCAATCTGCTTTGGGGCGGGAACATTGCACCCAAGAGGATTTCGCAGCGCTGCTTTCTCCTGCGGCGGAACCGTTTTTGGAGGAAATGGCCCAAAAGGCAAAAACGGAAACAGCAAAACATTTTGGTAGCTCTATTTATCTTTTCACGCCGCTTTACATTTCCAATTATTGTGAAAATTACTGTGTGTATTGTGGCTTTAATTGCCACAATCGGATCAGTCGCGCCAAGTTGGAAATGACCGATGTGGAACGAGAACTCAAAGCCATTGCCGCCACAGGGTTGGAAGAAATACTAATCCTTACCGGGGAAAGTCGAAAAAAGTCCGATGTGGCCTATATCGGGGAAGCGTGCAAACTTGCCAAACAGTATTTTAAAAATGTGGGAATTGAGGTTTACCCCATGAATTCCGACGAATACGCTTATCTGCACCAATGCGGCGTTGATTTTGTCACGGTATTTCAGGAAACTTATGATTCTGACCGCTATGAAACATTGCATTTAGCCGGACATAAGCGTGTATTTCCCTATCGCATTAACGCCCAGGAACGGGCTTTGATGGGAGGAATGCGGGGCGTAGCTTTCGGGGCCTTGTTGGGCCTTGCCGACTTCCGCAAAGACGCTTTTGCTACAGGGACACATGGGTGGCTGCTGCAAAAAAAATATCCCCATGCGGAGATCTCTTTTTCCTGCCCTCGTTTGCGCCCCATTGTGAACAATGATCAGATCAATCCCAAAGATGTTCATGAACGCCAGCTGCTTCAGGTCATGTGCGCCTATCGAATTTTTATGCCATTCGCCGGCCTTACCATTTCCAGCAGAGAACGGGCCGGATTTCGCGACCATGTTGTGGGACTTTGCGCCACAAAAATTTCCGCAGGCGTTAGCACCGGTATCGGCAGTCATGTGGAAGAAGTATCGGAAAAAGGCGACGAACAGTTTGAGATCGCTGATAATCGTAGTTTGGATGAGGTGTGCGCCGCCATTCGCAGTCGAGGACTGCAACCTGTAATGAACGATTATATTTTCGTGTGAGGATTGAGATCATGGAACAAAAATCTTTGGTGAAGGTGGCAGTAACCAATCGCCGTCTTTGCGAAAGCTCCCTCGGGGAGCAGATCGCTCGCTTGGCCAATGAGAAGGTCCATCGTCCGGATCTTTTGATTTTGCGGGAAAAAGATCTGCCGGAAAATGAGTATGAAGCGTTGGCGCGGGAAGTGCTTTCATTGTGTGAAGACCTAAATCTCCGGTGCATACTCCATACGTATGTTGAGACTGCCCGAAGGCTGAGAGTCGATGGGATCCATTTGCCGTTTTCTTTGTGGAGGAAACATCTTGAAGAACTTTCAGATTTTTCCTTCCTGGGGGTTTCCGTTCACAGTGTGGAAGAAGCGCGTTTTGCCCAGGAACATGGTGTTTCTTATCTTACTGCAGGCCACATTTTTGCCACCGATTGTAAAAAAGGAGCGCCACCTCGGGGCCTTGATTTTTTAAAAGAAGTGTGCGAATCTGTTTATGTTCCCGTTTATGCCATTGGGGGGATCACCCCTCAAAGAATCCCCGAGATTGTACAAGGGTGCCCATCTATTGCCGGAGTTTGCATGATGTCTTATTATATGAAACTTTCAATCAGATAAGAGATAAGCATTCAAGATGATCAGACGGAACAATAAGCGAAGTAAACGCAGGAGTTCTTTATGGAACTCCTGCGTTTTGTAAAGGAAAGAAATAGAGAAGAAAGAGGATTTGCTTTATGATTCTTCACCCTGAGGTGGGTTGATTGCTGCGGCGCCGGTATCTCTAGTGCGAATACGAATGACGTTGTCGAGATCGTAGACAAAGATCTTTCCATCGCCTACATTACCAGTATAGGCGGAGTCAATAATGGCGTTGATGGCTTTTTCCGCCCATTCGTCGGTAGAAACGACGATTTCGAATTTGATTTTTGCCATTAAATGGATGTCAACATGTTGCCCGCGGACAACTTCCGTCATTCCATGTTGTGTTCCGCATCCCATAACTTGATACATGGTGATGCCATGAACTTCTATATTATTTAACGCTTCTTTAACGTCCTCCATTTTTTCGGGACGGACGATGGCTTCAATTTTTTTCATAACAATGATCCTTTCTATTGGATGATTTGGATGATTAGTCTAACCCGTTGAAGGAAGGATAGGCTGATTCGCCGTGTTCGGTATAGTCGAGGCCAAGTTGTTCCTCTTTGGGCGAGACGCGCAACGGAGTAATGAGTCGTACTAATCCCAGACAAATCGACGTGCCAACCACTGCCACAGCAATGGTGATGACAATGCTGAGTACTTGGGCAACGAAGAGTTGTGTATCGCCGAAAAACAAGCCGTTCCATTGGGCAACGTCATTGATGGAAGTCTGTGCGAAAAGCCCCGTGGCGATACCGCCCCAAATGCCGCCGATCCCGTGACAACCAAAGGCATCCAAAGCATCATCATAACCGAAACGAGTCTTAATGACTGTCACACAGAAATAACAAATGGGACTTGCCAAAGCGCCGATGATAAAGGATGCCCAAATTGGGACAAACCCTGCGCCGGGAGTAATGGCCACAAGACCGATGACGAGGCCGGTAAGCGCCCCGACCAATGTGGGCTTTTTATCTCTGATCACATCGATCAACATCCAGGAAAGCATGGCGCAGGCAGCGGAAGTGTTGGTGGTGATAAAAGCATGAACCGCCAAACCGTTGGCAGCCAATGCGCTGCCGCCGTTGAAGCCAAACCATCCGAACCAGAGAATGGTGGCGCCCAGAAGAATAAATGGGATATTGTGGGGTTTGTAGCGGATATCTTTCCGTTTCCCTAAAATGATAGCAGCCACAAGACCGCTAACACCGGAGCTGATGTGAACCACATTGCCGCCGGCAAAGTCAACAGAGCCGATATCGGCCAAGAACCCACCGCCCCAAACCATATGGGCCATGGGGTAGTATACCAAAAAAGACCAGAAAATAATGAAGAAGAAAAGTGCTTTAAATTTCATTCTGCCTGCCAAAGCCCCGGTAATTAATGCGGGGGTGATGATGGCAAACATCATTTGAAATGCGGCGAAAGCCAAATGGGGGATGGTATCGGAATAAGGTCCGGCCTCCCAACCTACGCCGTTAAGTCCCAACCAGTCGAGGTTGCCAATGACACTGCCGATGTCACCACTGAATGACAGGGAATAACCGACAAGCACCCACAACACGGAAGCGACCCCCATAATAAAAAGAGAAGACATCATGGTGTTCAGTACGTTTTTGCGGCGTACCAAACCGCCGTAAAAGAATGCGAGTCCCGGTGTCATAAACATTACCAGCGTTGTGCATATCAGCACAAATGCGGTATCTCCTGCGTTAATCATAGTTCCTCACTCCTTAAAATAAAAAAATGAAGATGTCCCGGAATCCCAAGGGATTCAAGAACATCTTCGTTCCCCTTCAATATACCAAACTATGCCGAGAATGTCAATATGGATTTTGAAAAAATTACATGAAACTTTCATCGTATCTTCATGGGGATTTTAAATATTGCTTAGGACTGATATAAAATACAAAGTTCACTCTGTTTAAAGATCAGTAAAAATGTATGGTGGTTTTTCATTTTATGATTGTTTAGGGAAAGGGGATTGGCGTAAGAACGCAGGAGATACAAACTTCCGCGACATGATAGCTTATGATGATTTATGTATAATTTGATAAATTATACATTTATAGTGGATTCAATCATATAACGAAAAAGCTATCTGGCAATCATAGACGAAGTATAGCAGCTAGTATGGAGAACGGTCAAGAAGTCATGGTTTCCCAAGAAAGTGTTGACAACTGCATAGTATAATTTTATAATTGAATAATCAATAAAAAATAGAAAAATATGTTTTCATAAAAGAAAGGTGTACAGATGAAGAAAAAACTTTTATTTTCAATGCTACTCGTCGTAATGCTGGCCTTTTCTCTTCCCGTCTCAGCTCAGGACGAAGACCCCGGCAGCGGTCGTTTGGAAACGAGGGCTGATTCCACGTTTTATGAAAGTCCTGTGGCTACGTCTTCTAGCAGTGATGTGATTTTGTCTTACGATACATATCAAAGCCCTTTGACCGGGCTTACCTATACTCTGCGTCAGTCGGGTAATGTCGTCAATGGAATCGACGTCTCTTATTATAATGGGAACGTCAATTGGGAAGAAGTAAAGGCAGCTGGTATTGATTTCGTTATCATTCGTTGTGGCTATCGTGGTTATGGTGCCGAGGGTAATATAGCCCAAGATGTCAAATTTGAATCTAATATTCAGGGTGCCCTTGCGGCCGGCCTGAATGTAGGGGTATATATGTTCTCTCAGGCGATTACGGAAGAAGAAGCAGTGGAAGAAGCGGAATATATGCTGAATTTGGTTGATGGTTATGAAGTGACTCTTCCTCTGGTGATGGATTATGAATATGCTCCCACCGGGAGTTCTGGGCGTCTTTATAATGCAGATCTTTCCAAAAGCGAAGCCACTGCCATTTGCAATGCCTTTATCGAACGCATTGCCTCTGCTGGTTACACGCCGATGATTTATGCCAATAAGAGTATGCTTACCAATGATATTGATGGAGAAGCCTTGGCGGAAAACGCTATGATTTGGTTGGCGAATTACACTACCGATACGACATATGGCGGCTCCTATCAGTTCTGGCAATATACGGAGAGCGGCAGCGTTGACGGTATTTCCGGCAATGTGGACGGCAATTTTTATTTTGATAACGGCGGGGTATTTATGCCCTTCCGCGATGTCGCCGTCGGCTCATGGTTCTATGATGATATTGCCTATGTTTACCAAAACGATATTATGGACGGCGTCAGCGGTACAACATTCGCCCCTGACAATACCACTTCCCGGGGGATGATGGCGACGGTGCTTTACCGTTTATCTCAGGATCAAGCTCCTGTCTTTGAAGAAATATTTACTGACGTCCATGCGAACCAGTGGTTTGCTAACGGCATTATATGGGCTTACCAAAAGAATGTCGTCAATGGGTATGATGATGGAAACTTCGGTCCCGATGACGATGTGACCAGAGAACAGTTTGCCGCGATGCTTTATCGTTATGCTCAGTCCCGTCAATATGACACTTCTGCATCTGCTGATTTGGGGCGTTTTGGCGATGCCGGCCAAGTTTCGGATTATGCCCGCAATGCTATGGCATGGGCTGTGGCAGAAGGATATATCAACGGTCTTCCCGGAGATATTTTGAGTCCCAAAGGCACGGCAACCAGGGCGCAATGTGCCACGATTCTAGCCCGCTTCATGCAAGACCATTCTTAATGTTATTTTGGATGAAACAAGAGAGCCCCTGTCTTAAAGACAGGGGTTCTGGTCATTCACATACTTGTTGGAGGTTTGGAATGTTTGGAAATGAGGAAATGATTCGGCTGCAAAAATGGAAAATCTACAGAATCAAAAGTAACTCTGAGACTAAGTTTCATAAAACTGATACATCCAAAACCATTGAGCAGCTTTGAGGGAAGGTAGAATATGATGAAATTTAAGACCGCAATTTTTGATTTGGACGGAACTCTTTTAAATACATTGGAGGATTTAAGCGACGCCGTCAATTATGCATTAAAACAAAAAGCATATCCTCTCCGTACCATGGAAGAAGTACGCTGCTTTATCGGCAATGGCGTCGAAATGTTGATTCGCCGTGCGGTACCTCCGGAAACCGAGGAAAAAGATATGCTCGATACGCTTTCCATTTTCCGCGACTACTATCGTACCCATGTTCGTATTAAGACCCAACCGTTTGAAGGGATTCCCGAAGCGATTGACGAATTAAAGAATCAAGGGTTTGCTTTGGCTGTGGTTTCCAATAAATCCCATGGGGAAACCGAGGCTTTGGTGCGAGAATTTTTCGGCGACGCCATTACGATTTCTTTGGGCAGTCTTCCCGATTTTCCCAGAAAACCCGCGCCCAATGGCGTTTTGCGGGTGCTTACTGCATTAGGCGCCGATGCGGATTCTGCCGTCTATATTGGAGATTCCGATGTCGATGTGGCTACGGCGAAAAACGCGGGGCTTTTTTCTATTGGTGTTACATGGGGATACCGCGATAAAGCAGTCTTGGCCGATGCCGGTGCGGATTGTATTGTTGATACACCCAAAGAACTGCTCTCTTTATTTCTCCAAGAACATCAATAAAAAGAAATGGAGCAAATTTTTCTATGATTGTGCTTCCTATCGCAAAACGGAATCGCTTCCTAAAAAATATAGATATATGGTGTATATCTTCTGTTGCGGAAAGACGTTGTGAATCAAATGGTTGTTTCATTCTCGTAACAATGGTCTTTGCTTGACAAAATTTAGAAAAAACGCTATGATACTATGCATATTGGGTTTATTGATCTATTCAGTCGATTTATAAGCACGACGCCTGCCGGTTTAAAACTAATTTTACGAGTTTCTATTGCTCTTATCCGACGTCGCGGAACGTCGAATTTTCGGCATTTGAAGTTCTTTTTCACTTGTTTTGCCATTCGTCTTGTATCATGGGCGGAAAATTGGTAGAATATAACATATCGTGGGGCGTACTTATATTTCAACAGAATTAATTGCAGGCTGCGCCAAAAAATTGTAGATCTAAAAGTAGTTGGTTACATCAAGTCCGCTTTGGCGGTTTTGATAAGATAATTATGTAATGAAATTTAAAAATGATTTTGGAGGAAGCATTATGATTTTTGAAACTGTTGTAGAAGTATTGGTTGACCATTGTGACGTAGATGCCAGCACTATTACGGAAGATACCACTTTGGACAGTCTTGGTATCGACTCCTTGGAAACTGTGGAAATGGTCATGGAATTGGAAGAAAAATTGGATATGGATGAATTGGAAATGGAAGAAAAACTTTCCACTGTCGGCGAATTGGTGAAATTCATCGAATCCAAACAGAATTAAAGCAGGAAATATCATGATAAAAACGGAAATCTGTGATTTACTGGGCATTGAATACCCTATTTTTCAGGGAGGCATGGCCTGGATTGCTGATGGAAAACTGGCGGCCGCCGTTTCAAACGGCGGCGGTCTTGGCATTATTTCAGCCATGAATGCCGACGCTGCTTACGTACGGGAACAGATTCGAACGGCGCGTTCTCTTACGGACAAACCCTTTGGCGTTAATGTAATGTTGATGAGTCCATACGTCGACGAAGTGGCGGCGATTTTGGCGGAAGAAAAAGTTCCTGTGGTAACGACTGGCGCGGGAAGTCCCGGAAAATATATGAAAGCTTGGCAAGATGCGGGAATCAAGATCATTCCCGTGGTAGCTTCGGTGGCCTTGGCCAAAATGATGACCAGAGCCGGTGCTTCCGCCATCATTGCAGAAGGCGGGGAATCCGGCGGTCATGTGGGAGATCTTACCACCATGGCTTTGGTTCCTCAAATTTGTGATACGACGGATCTTCCGGTCATTGCCGCCGGCGGCATCGCCGACGGACGCGGCGTTGCCGCGGCATTTATGTTAGGAGCCGTAGGGGTGCAGTTGGGCACTCGTTTCCTTGTTGCCTCGGAATGCGGTGTCCATCAGAATTATAAGAACAAAGTTTTAAAGGCAAAGGATATTGACACCATCACCACTGGACGTCGTTTGGGGCATCCTGTACGCAGTTTGAAAACACCATTTTCCCGTCAATATGCCAAGCTGGAGTACGATTCTTCCGTTTCCGACGATACTTTGGAATCCATGGCAAGCGGTGCGCTGCGTTTGGCCGCTGTTGAAGGCGATGAAGCCAAAGGCTGTTTTTTGGCGGGACAAGTTGCCGCCATGGTGAAAAAAGAGCAGCCCGCAGCCGAAATTATCCGTGAAATTTTTAAGGAAGCGGAAACTGTTTTGAATGGAGCGACAAAATGGGTAAAATAGCATTTGTTTTCTCCGGTCAGGGGGCGCAGTATGTAGGCATGGGCAAGGAATTAACAGAGGTAAGTGCTGCCGCCAAAGACGTTTTCACCACTGCGGAATCCTTGCGACCTGGCATTATCTCTCGGTGTTTTGACGGCCCCAAAGAGGAATTAAATCGTACCGTTCATACGCAGCCTTGTCTTTATTGTACGGACTTGGCTGCTGCTGTGGCTTTGCGGGAAGCGGGAATTGTGCCGGATATGGTGGCGGGATTCTCGTTGGGAGAGTTGGCCGCTTTGACCTTTGCCGGAGCTTATAGTGAAGAAGATGGATTTCGCCTTGTGGCGAAACGGGGCGAACTGATGCAAGCTGCCGCGGAAAAAGTTGATACTGCTATGCTGGCAGTGATAAAACTCTCTAACGAAGCAGTAGAAGCAGTTTGCCAGAATTATGAACATATTTATCCAGTCAATTATAATTGTCCCGGACAGCTGGTGGTAGCAGGATTGAAAGAGGAAATGACTCCTTTTAAAGTTGAGATCAAAGCCGCCGGCGGCAGATGCGTGCCTTTGGCGGTAAGCGGTGGTTTTCATACGCCTTATATGGCGGAAGCCGCCGACGGCTTGGCGGATTTTATGGAAACCATAGAGATCAAAACACCTTTCTTACCTGTATATGCCAATTACAGCGCGGCTCCATATGAAGAAAACGTCAGAGAGTTGTTGGCACTTCAGGTGAAAAATCCCGTTCGCTGGCAGAAGATCGTGGAAACCATGATCTCCCAGGGGGTGGATACCTTTATTGAAGTCGGTGCGGGAAAAACTTTGTGCGGGTTCATCGGTAAAATTGACCCTTCCGTCACGACATACCATGTGGAAGATCGGGCAAGCTATGAAGCGACAGTAGAGGCGGTGAAAAACAATGCTTGAACATAAAGTTGCCGTAATTACCGGGGCTGCCCGGGGCATCGGTAAAGCCATTGCCTTAAAAATGGCGGAAAACGGGGCAAATGTGGCCCTTCTTGACGTGGCTCCTCAAGAACAGGGAGAAGCCGCGGCAGAAGAAGTGCGGGCTTTGGGGCGTACCGCGATTTACAAACAATGTGACGTAACAGATTTTAACGCCACCAAAGAGGTGGTTGGCGAGATCATCAAAGAAATGGGCGGCATTGATATTTTGGTGAACAATGCCGGTATTACCAAGGATAAAGTCGTCCTGGCCATGAAAGAGGCCGATTTTGACGCCGTGATCGACGTTAATTTAAAGGGCGTATTTCATATGATCAAACACTGCTATTCTTATTTTATGAAGAAGAAGGCAGGAAAAATTATCAATATCAGTTCTGTGGCAGGGTTGATCGGTAATCCCGGGCAGGCCAATTATGCGGCGTCAAAAGCTGGGATCGTTGGGTTGACAAAATCTGTGGCCAGAGAATTAGCGAGCCGCGGCGTTTGTTGTAATGCCATTGCGCCGGGCTTTATCGCCACTGATATGACTGCGGATCTGCCCATGGATGAAGAAAAACTCAGTGCCATGATCCCCATGGGGCACATGGGGACCCCCGATGATATTGCAGAACTGGCTGTTTTTTTGGCCACCGACAAGGCCAATTATATCACCGGAGAAGTGATCCGTGTCGACGGCGGCACGGCAATGTGATGGAGGTAGTATGAGAAGAGTAGTAATCACCGGTCTCGGCGCAGTGACCCCCATCGGCAATGATGTCGAGACATTTTGGAATCACTTGATTGAAGGAAAAAACGGCATCGGTCCTCTGACTCACTTCGATACGGAAAATTACCGTGTAAAGATCGCAGCAGAGGTGAAAGATTTTGATGCCTCCCTATATATGGATAAAAATTTCATTCGGAAAAACGATCTTTTTTGCCATTACGCCATGGCCGCGGCGGTTCAGGCCGTGGAGGACAGCGGCATTGAAGGCACGATTGACTCTGATCGTTTTGGCGTCTATTTCGGTTCCGGCATCGGCGGTTTGAACACCATTTCCGAAGAGGTTGTAAAATTAAAGGAAAAAGGGCCCCGCAAGGTATCGCCTTATTTTATTACTATGCTCATCGCCAATATGGCAGCGGGTAATATTGCCATTCGATATCAGGCCCAAGGACCGTGTTTACCAGTGACCACGGCGTGTGCCACGAGCACCAATGCTGTGGGTGAGGCCTATCGCGCCATCCGCCATGGCTATGCTGACGCCATCATCGCAGGCGGCTCTGAGGCAGCTATTACTCCCATTGCACTGGCGGGATTTACCAATTGTATGGCCCTTTGTACCCACAATGATCCATCCTGCGCTTCGGTGCCCTTTGACAAACGGCGTAGTGGGTTTGTGATGGGAGAGGGCAGCGGTGCTCTGGTATTGGAAGAATATGAACATGCCAAGGCCCGTGGTGCCGAAATTTATGCGGAACTTTGTGGTTATGGCTCAACTTGTGACGCTTACCACGTCACGGCTCCCCATCCTGAAGCCATTGCCAGTTCTCGTGCTATTGCCGACGCTGTAGCGGAATCGGGATTGGATACGGATAAAATTTATATCAATGCCCATGGCACCAGTACCCCAATGAACGATAAAACGGAAACCATCGCTATTAAAAAAGCCCTTGGGGAAAAGGCCGAACGGGCGTTGATCAGCTCGAGCAAATCCATGACCGGGCATATGTTGGGTGCTGCCGGTGCTGTAGAAGCGATTGTAGCTACCTTGGCTCTGAAAAACGGAATGGTTCCTCCTACCATTAATTATCAGGAGCCGGATCCCGATTGTGATCTGGATTATGTTCCCAATAAGGCCCGTAAAGCTGAGATTGAATTGGCTCTTTCAACTTCTTTGGGATTTGGCGGACATAATGGTTGCTTGGCTTTGAAAAAGGTGGTGGATTAACCATGGATATGAAACGCATTCGCGGCCTCGCTCAGGTGATGAACGACGCTGATTTAACATTATTGGAAATTGTGGAAGATGGATGTTCCATTAAAATGGAACGCCAGAGCGTGGCGGTTCCGTCCGCTGCTGCTCCGGTGGCCCCGGTGGCAGTGTCAGTGGCTTCTTCCGGAACGGCGGAAGCGGAAGTGACATCAGCAGAAGAAACTCCTTCTGACCTTGTCACCGTGACTTCACCGACCGTGGGCGTGTTTTATGCTGCCCCTGCTCCCGATGCGAAAAACTTTGTAGAAGTCGGAGATCATGTGAAAAAAGGCGATGTCCTTTGCATTATCGAAGCTATGAAACTGATGAATGAGATCACTGCCGAGCAAGACGGTGTGATCGTGGAAATATGTGTCGGTAACAAGCAGGTGGTGGAATACGGTCAACCCCTGCTTCGGATGAGGTGATTCAATGAATCAGGAAGAAATCAAAAAAATCATTCCCCATCGGGACAATATGCTTCTGGTGGAGGAAGCGGAAGTAGTTGACGGCGTTGCCCAGGGGAAATATCATGTTCGTGGCGACGAATGGTTTTTGCAGGGGCATTTTCCTGGCAACCCTGTGGTTCCCGGAGTGATCCTTTGCGAGATGATGGCCCAGGCTACTTGTGTACTTTTGGCCGAAGGGGAATCTCAGGGAGCGACCCCTTATTTCACCAGTATGAACAATGTTCGTTTTAAGAACCCCGTAATGCCTGGCGATATTTTTGAGACCAAATGTGAAATTACCAAAGTGAGAAAACCTTTTTATTTTGCCAGCGGCAAGGGGTATGTCAATGGAAAGCTTTGCGTCAGCGGAGAATTTTCCTTTGCGATTATGAGGAAGTGAGCTATTGTTTTCTAAAATATTAATTGCAAACCGTGGCGAAATCGCAGTGCGGATCATTCGTGCCTGTAAAGATATGGGAATCTCTACGGTGGCGGTTTACTCCAGCGCTGATGCGGAGTCCATCCATGCGGCCCTGGCCGATGAGTGTATTTGCATTGGTCCTGCTCCCGCCGGGGAAAGCTATTTGAATCAACAGAATATCATCAGTGCGGCATTGCTCACCGGCGCCCAGGCCATTCACCCAGGGTATGGTTTTCTTTCCGAAAATGCGGATTTTGCCCGTTTGTGCCAAAAGCATGGTATTGTCTTTATTGGTCCCTCTGGCGATATCATTGCCAAAATGGGGGATAAGGATGCTGCTCGTCGTATGATGCGCGACGCAGGGGTGCCCGTAGTACCCGGCTGTGATCTCGTATCTACTGTCGCTGAGGCCCAAAGAGAAGGGGCTCGTATCGGTTATCCTTTGCTGATTAAAGCCCGTTCCGGCGGAGGCGGCAAAGGTATTCGTTTGGTAGAATCGGCCGATGATTTGGAACATTCTTTTTTTGCTGCTTCCGAAGAAGCCTTGCAAGCTTTCGGCGATGGCAGTATTTATATGGAAAAATATCTTTCTCCGGTAAAACATGTGGAGATGCAGATGTTGGCCGATGAAAAAGGCAATATCGTTTGTTTGGGAGAACGGGAATGTTCCATCCAGATGCATCATCAAAAATTATTGGAGGAATCCCCTTCTCCTGCCATGACTCCGGAACTGCGGGGTAGAATGATGGACGCCGCCATGAAAGCGATGAAAGCGGCACATTATGTTAACGCGGGAACCGTGGAATTCCTTCTTGACAAAGAGAAGAATTTTTATTTTATGGAAGTAAACACCCGTTTACAGGTGGAACATCCTGTGACCGAACAGGTCGCCGATATCGACTTAGCCCAATGGCAGATCCGTATCGCCGCAGGCGTGCCTCTCGATTTTAAGCAGGAGGATATCCGTCTGAACGGCGCTTCCATCGAATGTCGTATCAACGCCAAAGGAGCGGGGAGAGTTCCGTTTCTGCACATTCCTGGCGGTCCTCAAGTGAGATTTGATACAGGCTTGTACCAGGGATGCGAAATCCCTCACTATTATGATTCTTTGATTGGGAAGCTGATCGTCCATGCTAAAACCAGAAAAGATGCCATTCGCAAAATGAAGTCTGCCCTTTGTGAATTGGTCATTGACGGGGTGCCAAATAATATTGAGGATCAAATTGACATTGTAAGTGACCCATCCTTCCAGAAGGGGGATTATGATACGGATTTTATGGCAAAGTGGGGTGAAGACTGATTCCCATGAAATTACAAGGTATTTTTCGCAAACCAAAAAATGAACTGGAACCGGGAGGACTCTCGCCTAAAATTCCCAATGAAGCGGTGGCGGTTGCTGCAGAACCTACCGTAAAATGTCCTCAATGCAAGGCCATGATTGGTGAATCCTTTTTGATGGAACACCATTACGTTTGCCGTTGTGGGCATCATTTTCGTTTGAATGCCCGCCAGAGAATAGATTTTATTGTGGATCCTGGCAGTTTTCGGGAAATGTACAATGACATCATCACCCGAGATGTCATCGGTTTTCAAGGATATGAAAAGAAAATTAAAAACGCTCGTCTTGCTTCCGGTGAGAATGAAGGAGTTATTTGTGGTACGGCAAATATCGGCGGCTATTCATGTTGTCTTTTTGTGATGGAAGCCAAATATATGATGGGGTCCATGGGTACGGCAGTAGGGGAACGGATTACCAGGCTTTTTGAGTATGCCACAGAGCATCATTTGCCCGTCGTGGGATATACTGTTTCCGGCGGTGCCAGAATGCAGGAGGGAATTTTGTCTCTGATGCAGATGGCCAAATCTTCCGGTGCGGTTAAGCGCCACAGCGACAGCGGCAACCTCTATCTTACGGTTCTAACGGATCCTACCACAGGCGGGGTCACTGCAAGTTTTGCCATGGAAGGCGATATTATCATGGCAGAACCCGGGGCACTGGTCGGTTTTGCTGGTCCTCGGGTCATCGAGCAAACCATCCGTAAGAAATTACCCGAAGGGTTCCAGAAAGCAGAATTTTTGCTGGACCATGGTTTTGTGGATTTGATTGTTCCTCGGGAAACACAGAAAAAAACAGTAGCTCGGATTTTGGCACTCCATGGTGCACCGCATCAGACAGAAAACCAGGAAGGGGGAACGGACAATGACAGAACCTCTCGATAAAGTCCGTGCTGCCCGGGCCAAAGGTCGTCCTACAGGACTGAAATATATTGAACATATCCTCACGGATTTTGTGGAACTTCACGGCGATCGGCGTTTTCGTGACGACGCGGCCATCGTAGGCGGTATCGGCATGTTGGGCGATATGGCCGTGACCGCTATTGCCATGGAAAAGGGGTCCGATACTAAGGACAAAGTACGTCGCAATTTTGGCGCACCCAATCCCGAAGGATATCGGAAATCATTGCGTTTGATGAAACAGGCGGAAAAATTCCATCGTCCCATTCTTTGTTTTATCGATACTGCCGGCGCTTTTTGTGGTGTCGGTGCAGAAGAACGCGGCCAAGCCCAGGCCATTGCAGAAAATTTAATGGAAATGATGACTCTTCGCACTCCGATCATTTCTATTCTAATTGGGGAAGGAGGCAGCGGCGGTGCTTTGGCCCTTGCCGTAGCTGATGAAGTCTGGATGATGGAAAATGCCATTTATTCAGTAATTTCTCCGGAAGGCTGTGCCAGCATTTTGTGGAAGGATTCCTCCAAAGTGAAGGAAGCTGCAGAATGCTTGAAACTCACCGCCGATGATATGCTTCGCTTTGATGTTGTGGAACGGCTGATCCCTGAAAAGGATCGTGAGTTCGAAGCAATCTACACGGAGTTGCAGAATCTTTTATTGGAAAAACTAAAAGAAAAGTCCATCCTTCCCATAGAGGAACTTTTGAATCAGAGATATCAGCGTTTCCGTAAATTTGGCATGTAATGTCCAGGACGAAAAATGTTGTCAATTTATATAATTTTTTAAAGCTTTTTAAAGTTTAAATTTCCCATTGACAATGGAGAAGAACTTTTTTATACTATACACAGAAGCATTATGGAGATGCTCTATGGCCAGAAGGCTCTAAAATACAAAATATGAAAAAATATAGTTGGAAACTGTTGCTAAGAAGGCACACAATTTTTGTGTGTCTTTTTTATTTGTAAAAATGGGGGAACCTATGAAAATAGCGATCATTGACGGTCAAGGCGGCGGCATCGGTAAACACATTACCATGAAGCTGCGAAGCTTCTTGGGAGAAGAATACGAGATTATTGGCTTGGGAACCAATGCCGTGGCGACGATGGCCATGCTGAAGGCCGGCGCCAATGAAGTGGCCACGGGAGAAAGCGCCATCGTTTACATGGCATCAAAGGTGGATGTGATCGTAGGTTCTGTTTCCATCCTTTCTGCCAACAGTATGTGCGGCGAAATGACGCCCCGAATGGTAGAAGCCATTGGCAGTTCCGATGCCAAAAAAATTCTGTTGCCGGTGAATCGAAATCAGATTGAGATCGTCGGCGTCCTGCGGGAGCCGGTACCTCACCAAATCGACCGTCTGGTAGAAGCCATTAAGAATCATGAAAATTTGTGATAAGGTGAAAGAAACAGAAAGGAGATTCCTGCTATGTGTGAAGCCAATGTGTATTTAAGAGAGAAAGATGCGGATGAATATCGACTTTTGATGGAAAGTGTCGATAAAGTGATTCCCGCTGGTGATGAAATTATTTTGGAAAGCATTTTTGGTCAGAGAAAAATTGTAAAAGCTTATATTAAAGAAATGACTTTGGTGGATCATAAGATCATGCTGGATCATATTTAATCCTTCTAGAATCGTTTTTTCGGGATGCCTGTCCTTTGTCCATGAAACTGGTGGGAGATCGTTTTTGCCGTTCTTTTGACATAACTTGACTTTTTCCCATGGGAAAGATATACTTATTTTGAATCATTACGGAAAAAAGCATTTCAGACGATATACTGTTGATGACAGTATGATATAAGGTCAATGAAAAGATTGTGATGATTACCGAAATGCTTTTGGGAACGGAATCAGTCATCATATTAAAGACGGAAAGGACAGGTCTTTCTTTGGAAAAAAAATTGATGGTTTCTCTTTGCGAAAAAAATGCTAGGTCTTTTGTGACGGAGGAAGCTTTTGTGATCATGAAACAGCGGGCCATTGCCGGACAAGATCTGCTTTGGTCAGGAAAAGGACCGGGAGCGGAATATTTGGGATGGCTGGATCTGCCTGAGAGTTTTGCCGAGAGTGACCTTGAGAAAATAGAAACTACTGCTGAGGAGATTAGAAACACTTCCGACGTTTTTGTGGTGATCGGTATTGGCGGTTCTTATCTTGGTTCTTATGCGGCGATTTCTTTTTTGCGCCATCGTTTTTATAATAACGTACCCCGTTCTCTTCGTCAGGGGCCGGAAATCTACTTCGCGGGGAATCATTTTAGCGGTCGGTATTTAAAGGAGCTGATAGAGGTCATCGGCGAACGCGATGTCTCTGTGAATGTGATCTCCAAATCCGGTTCTACCATGGAAACTGCGGTGGCCTTTCGTTTTTTCCGCCAGTATTTAGAGGATCGTTACGGCCGCGAAGAAGCTGTCCGCCGCATTTTTGTCACTACTGACGCAACCCAAAGTCCTTTGAAAGATATCGCCGAGGAATCGGGATACTGTTTATTGGGCATTCCTTCCAATGTTGGCGGACGATTTTCTGTTCTTACAGCGGTGGGGCTTTTGCCCATTGCCGTCAGTGGCGGAGACATTCGCACGATGCTGGATGGCGCCTCTGCAATGCGCGCACATCTGCTTCGTGAGAAAGACTGTAATGACGCCTTGATCTATGCGATTTATCGGAACCTCTTTTTTGAGCAGGGAAAAACTGTGGAACTAATGGCCTGCTGCGATCCTTGTCTTCATCATCTGGCGGAATGGTGGAAACAGCTTTTTGGAGAAAGCGAAGGCAAGAACCATTTGGGGCTTTTCCCCGCTGCCGTTGATTTAACAACGGATCTTCATTCCCTCGGCCAGTTTATTCAGGACGGATCCCGGATCATGTTTGAAACTGTGGTCCGTATTACTGAGCACCGCGCCGATGAAGCAGTTGTGGTGACGGAATCTTTAGATGATTTTGACGGCCTCAATGATCTCAGCGGTATGACCATGGACGAGATGAATGCCAAAGCCTTTTATGGTTCTACAATGGCTCATACCGATGGCGGTGTTCCGAATTTGTTGCTCTCTGTGCCAAATAAAAATGCCGATTCCCTTGGACAGTTGTTTTATTTTTATGAATACGCCTGTGGAATCAGCGGTTATGTGTTGGGAGTGAACCCCTTTGATCAGCCGGGCGTAGAGGCTTATAAACGTAATATGTACGCACTTTTGGGCCGTAAAGGATATGAAGAGGAGCGCCGTCGCCTTTTGGAGCGTTTGCAAGAAACTGATAGATTACAATGAACCATAAAAATGCCAACCGTAAACACGGTTGGCATTTTTGGCGTTTTTTATAATATGCGTTTATGCTGGTTGGTGCAGCTTTTTCAGGGCTTCGATGGTGGCGTCGAAGTTTTCTTTGTGCCAGTTGGATAATTTAAGCCCTTTCCCCTGCACTGCAAGAATTCCCGAAGAACGAAAATCGCTCAGTTCTTTTTGTTGAGCAGTAAAACGAATGGTATCGGTATCCGTTACAATTGTAATTACGTTATTTAGAAGATCCTCCGTAACTTCCACAGATTTTATGGTAGAATAGGGAATTTCCAATGCTACCTCTTTTTTTAGCATGGCCAGTTGGTTGATGGGAACCAAAACAATTTCATCTTTACAGAGCTGGAAAACGTAAAAATCCATATGAAAAAAATCTGTGATTTTTGCGCTCAGATTTGCCGGCGCGTATTTCACAATAATCGTGAGATCTTCTATGGGTTCGAAACCTGCTTCTTTGAGGATTTTCCATACTTTTGTTTCTTTTGCCATAATCAAGTACCTCTTCTAAATGTTAATGCGAAAAAATGATACCATAATCGTCGGGGAAATAATAGATCAATGATTTGACATTTCCACATGAATGAATCAATTTTATCCCATAAAAGTAATCGCGGCAGTGAAACATGAAACTGCCGCGATTGGTTTTATCGTTTTCTGTTTTTCTAGTCTTCAAAGGGGAAATGGTAATCGAGATTTAATTCATCCCGAACTGCCAAGATTTCTTTTTGTACCGCTTCGGTGATGGCGACGCCTTTGTCTTTTTTCTCCATATAGGCCATATATTCTTTTTCCCCTGCGGTATAAATTCGTTCGGCACCGGGTACCTTTTGGGAATTACGGAGTTCGCGAAGAATATCTCCGGCTGTTTTTTTAAAGGCATCGGCGCCCAAAAAGGCATCGGTATCTACAGCAATGAAAAAATGTCCTAAATGATAGGGTACTTTCTCTCCGTTGGGGCCGATGCCTGTAAGCATCTTCATGTAATTGCCACCCTGTAATGCGGCGGATAACAACTCTACCACTACAGTATAGCTGTATCCTTTATAGCCCGCCATTTCTTCTCCAATGCCGCCCAAGGGCGCAAAGGCCGCTTTGCCTCCGGTAAGGGCGTCGAGAATTGCCGCAGAATCTGTCATAGTGTTTCCGTCCTGAGCGATGACCATACCGGCGGGGGTCTCTTTGTTGATTCTGGCCCAATATTCGATTTTGCCTCGTTGAGTAATGGATGTGGCGCAGTCGATGACAAAGGGAAAATCCTCATCGGTGGGCATCCCAAAACAAAGAGGATTGGTGCCCATCATATTTTCCACGCCAAAGGTCGGTGCAATGGAGGGACGGGCATTGGTACCGGTAATGCCGATGCAGTCATTTTTCGTCGCCATAGTGGCATAATACCCGGCAATGCCGTAGTGGGTGGAATTCCTTACGGCGACCATTCCCATACCGTACTGCTTGGCTTTATCAATGGCCATTTGCATGGAACGATAGCCGATGACCTGTCCCATGCCGTCGTGACCGTCTACCACGGCGGTGGTAGGCGTTTCTTTTAAAATTTCAAATTTTGTGACAGGTTTCTGAATTCCCGCTTTGATGCGGTCGATATAAATAGGTTTGAAGCGATTGACCCCATGAGAGTAGATACCGCGTTTGTCCGCTTCTACCAGTACATCGGCGCAAATTGCCGCATCGTCTCTGGGTACACCGTAGCCGATAAAAGCATCGGTTACGAAATCAGTGATGGTTTTCCAATCAACGTATGGATTACTCAATTCCTTACACCCCTCTGTGTATCGTTTTTTCTATATTATAGCACCGATTCATTGGGAGTACCAGCCTTTTCCCAATATTGGTCTTGAATCAAAGTTGTTTTTTGAACTGAGTTATGCTAAAATATATTAATTAAGCACAATGTATTTTGCAATCCGAGAGGTATTCCATGAACATGAGACGCTTTCTATTTTATAGTATGGTATTATGTGTGATTTTTCTTGTCAGCGGCTGCGGAAGCAATCAACCAGCTTCCTCCGATGAAAACGTCGGCACGATTCGCATTGGTATTAAAAATACTGAGGAACAGGAAATCCTTGGAACCCTGGCAAAAATTTTGATCGAGGAAAAAACCGATGCAAGTGCAGAGGTTGTTTTAGACGATGATGTGACATCGGAAACACTTTTTGAAGATCTGCAAAATGAAGATTTGGATATGTATTTTGATTATTCCGGCTCGATTGGAGAAAATGCCTTGTCCATGAATGAAGAGGAGCATAGTAGTTCCGGCGAAGGTGTTGCTATGGTTTTTGTGGAATTACAAAATATTTTGGCCGGTGAATATATGATGCATCTTTCCAATAGTGTGGGATATGAAGGTGGATTGACGATCTACATCACCCCCCAACGGCGGGAAGAGCTGAATCAGATCTCATCTTTTTCGGAACTGGCGGAGGTCTCCGGTGATTTGGTGATTGGTATGCCCGAGGGATTCAAAGAGCGGGTCGACGGATATGCTGCCATGAAAGAGTTTTATGATTTCCGTTTCAAGGATGTAAAAACTTATTCCGAGGAGGAAGGGTTCTGGGCTCTTGTTCACGGTGAGATCGATGTCATGGTTGGTGACACGACAAGTATCTATAATTCTTTGTATAATCTTACACTTCTCAGTGATGATCAGCGTTTTTTCCAACCGCAGATCACCTGCTATGTGGTGAGGAATGCGGTGCTTGAGGAATATGAAGGACTGGAAGATTCTTTGAGCATCATGGAGGGCATGTTGACTTCTGGAAATATGTCTTCTATGAAGCGGCGGGTTTATTATGAAGGACAGGATTTGGAATCCTATCTCCACGATTATCTGCGCGCTCGGAATTTAATTTAAATGTGGAAAACAAAAATATGTCAGGTGTTTTTCCTTGACAAGAACCCTGGAATGTGTTAGACTGTGTAAAGTATTTTTCCTTGACAGGAGTAACGCCATGGATGAGTTTGGCAGAAAAGCTTTGTTATTTGATTTTTACGGACCGCTGTTGACCCCTCGCCAGCAGGAAGTTTATGACTATTCCTGCAGTGAGGATATGAGTTTAGGAGAAATTGCCGAGACTTTGGGCATCAGTCGCCAGGCTGTTCATGATAATTTGCGGCGTACAGAAAAAATTTTGGAAGAATATGAAGCAAAATTGGGATTGGCGGAAAAATTTTTGGCCATCGAAGGCCATGTGGAAAATATTCGCCGCAGCGTATCTGCAATGGATGATTCGCAGGAAACCCGTTCCGTCCTGAAAGAGATTGATGCAATCGATGCATTGGAAAGGCGGTAACTATGGCAATATTTGGTTCTTTGGCTTCCAAGTTGCAGGAAACCTTTGATAAATTAAAAGGCAAGGGCAAGTTGAGTGAAAGCGACATCAATACCTCTATGCGGGAAATTCGTCTCGCTTTACTGGAGGCCGACGTCAACTTTAAAGTCGTGAAGGATTTTGTCGCTTCGGTGAAAGCTCGCTCCCTAGGGGCGGAAGTGTTGGAAAGTCTTACCCCAGGCCAACAAGTGGTTAAAATTGTCAATGAAGAATTAATCTCCTTGCTTGGCTCTACGGAAAGTAAAATTGAAATTGCTTCCAAACCGCCTACGGTCATTATGCTTTGCGGTCTTCAAGGGGCAGGGAAAACCACGACTGTGGGGAAACTGGGGAATTATTTTAAAACTCAGGGGCGTCGGCCGTTGCTGGTAGCTTGTGACTTACAGCGTCCCGCTGCCATCAAACAGTTGCAGATCGTGGGAGACGGGGTGAAAATTCCCGTTTTTGCCAAAACGACTGAAAGCACCCCCTTGGAAGTGGCCAAAGAATCCCTGGAACACGCAAAGGCCAATGGCAATGATATCGTGATATTAGACACCGCAGGACGGCTTCATGTAGACGAAGCGCTGATGAATGAATTAAATGATATCAAGGAAACGGTAAATCCTCACGAGATCTTGTTAGTGGTAGATGCTATGACAGGGCAAGATGCCGTCAATGTCGCTGAATCCTTTCATGAAACTCTTTCAATCACTGGGTTGATTATGACGAAGCTTGACGGTGACGCCAGAGGCGGCGCCGCTCTCTCTGTAAAAGCCGTAACAGGTTGCCCTATCAAGTTTGTGGGGATGGGGGAGAAAAGCGATGCTTTGGAGGTATTTCATCCCGACCGCATGGCTTCCCGAATTCTGGGCATGGGGGATATGTTGACCTTAATTGAGAAAGCCCAGAGTGTTTACGATGAGAAAAAGGCCAAAGAGCTGGAAGAGCGGATCATGAAATCCGAATTCACGCTGGAAGACTTTTATGAGCAGATGCAGAGCATGAAAAAAATGGGTTCCCTTCAGGATCTCATGGGAATGCTCCCGGGAATGGGCGTGAATAAGGCGTTGAAAAATATGGAGATCGATGAGAATTTGATGCGCCAGACTGAGGCCATCATTCAAAGCATGACACCGGAAGAACGCCGCAACAGTGCCATCATTAACGGTAGTCGAAAAAAACGGATTGCCAATGGCAGTGGCACTTCGGTGCAGGATATTAACAAGTTGTTGAAGCAATTTGATCAGGCCAAAAAATTGATGAAACAATTTGGTAATATGGGGAAAAAGAAAGGAAAATTCAGTTTCCCCGGTTTGAAATAATCCATTTTTAATTAAAATATTTTCATTTTACTTTTAGGAGGAAATTAATTATGGCAACAAAAATCAGATTGAAAAGAATGGGTAGTAAAAAAGCGCCTTTTTACAGAGTCGTTGTGGCGGATTCTCGCTATCCTAGAGATGGCAGATTTATTGAAACCCTTGGGTATTATAATCCTTTAACCGACCCTGCTGAAATCAAAATCGATGAAGAAAAAGCACAAAAATGGCTTGCCAGCGGCGCCCAGGCCACCGGTACCGTAAAGAGCTTGTTCAAAACTGTTGGCATTAAATAAGGAGATTTATCATGAAGGAATTGATTGAATATATCGCTTGTTCCTTGGTGGAAAATCCCGCTCAAGTTTCCGTAAAAGAAACCAAAAGAGAACGCTCCACAATCTTGGAATTGAGCGTTGCTCCCGATGATATGGGTAAAGTCATCGGGAAACAGGGGCGTATCGCTCGCTCCATTCGCACTGTTTTGAAAGCTTATGCCACAAAGAACAATGAAAAAGCCAGTTTGGACATTGTTTAATTCTTTCCCGACGGGGATGGAAATGTCCGAAAATCATTGTTGGCAACAGATGATGGAAAGGCTGTTGGGTCGAAAGATGCATCAGCCTTTTTTTACGAGGTGAAAGCTATGATCCATGTCGGAAAAATTGTCGCCGCTCATGGTATTCGCGGCGAAGTAAAGGTAGTTCCCTATACTGATAATCCTCGCCGCTTTCGCAAAGGCGGCAAAGTATTTGTAGATAAGATCAATGATTATTTGACTATTGCTTCCTGTCGTTTACAGGGGGATCATGTCTTTTTGATCCGCTTTGCCGCCGTTGAGGATCGGAATAGAGCCGAGGAATTAAAGGGGTCCATGTTATCGATCCCCAAAGAGGAGGCTGCTCCTCTCCCCGAAGGTCAGTACTATTTCTTTCAATTGGAAGGCCTGGATGTTGTAGATGAAGCGGGAACTTCCCTTGGTATCGTTTCCGATCTGGTAGAAGGCGGTGCCAATGACATTTACCGTATTGATCGCGGAAACGGAGATTACACTTTGCTTCCTGCTTTGAAACATATCATTACGAAAATCGATCTGGAAAACAAAGTGATGGTGGTGCGTCTAATTCCCGGATTGCTGGAGGCTTGCACATATCATGAGAATTGACATTTTTACGCTATTTCCCGGAATGTTTGCTCCTATGTCGGAAAGCATTATGAAACGAGCCTGCGAAAAAGGACTTGCAGAAATCAATATCCATAATATTCGTGATTATGCGAAAGATCCTCATTTGGCAGATGACATTTTATACGGCGGTGGCGCTGGCATGGTGCTAAAACCGGAGCCTGTGATGAATGCCCTCCGAGCGCAAGGTTATCAAAAGGGTGATACCGTGATCATTACATCGCCGGCAGGGAGACCGTTCCGTCAGGAAGACGCAGCGGCACTGTCGAGAGAACGACGGATCTTTATGATCGCAGGCCACTATGAAGGCCTGGATCAGCGAGTGGCGGAGTTGACTGGTGCGGCGGAATATTCCATTGGCGATTATGTTCTGACCGGTGGCGAGCTTCCTGCTATGGTGATGACCGATTCCATCGTTCGTTTGCTCGACGGTGTTTTAGGAGATGCCGCTTCTTTAGAGCAAGAGAGCTTCAATGAAGGACTTTTGGAATACCCGCAATATACTCGCCCCAAAGAATACGAGGGAATGTCGGTTCCCGAAGTCCTTTTATGTGGCGATCATAAGGTCATTGAAGAATGGCGTCGAAAAGAAAGTTTGAAACGCACCTGGGAACGACGGCCGGATCTGCTGGCAAAGATCCCACTTTCACCCGAGGATAAGGCAGAATTAAAGGGTTTGGAAGCGGTGTACCATGACAAAGGGAACTTTTATATTGCTTTGGTGCATTATCCTGTTTTGGATCCCAAAGGTCATACCATTGCGACTTCCGTCACGAACCTTGATATTCATGATATTGCTCGCTTAGCGCGAACTTATGGCGCCAAAGGGTATTATATTATTCAGCCCGGGGAAGAACAAAAAGAGTTGGTCGCTCATTTGATTCACTACTGGACTGGAGGTCACGGCGCGAAGATGAACCCCGACCGCAAAGAAGCATTGGATCATGTGGCAGTTGTGGATTCTTTGGAAGATGCCTGTCGTAAGATCGAAGAACGCGAGGGGGCAAAACCGATCATGGTTGGAACGTCGGCCAAAAACCGTGCCGGCATCATTGGCTATGAGGAACTCTCCCTCAAAATGGAACGGGACGATCATAGTTATTTGCTGGTGTTTGGTACCGGTCATGGTCTTACTGACGCATTGCTCGATACGATGGATTATATCTTAAAACCTATTGAAGGACGGGGAGAGTACAATCATCTCTCGGTTCGTTCTGCGGTGTCCATTGTTGTCGACCGTTTGATTCGGGAATAGCAAGTTATAAATTTTTGAATTCTCGGAAAACCGAAAAAAAAGCTTGCCTTTTATAATTGAGTGTGGTAAAATATATCAGTAATTGTGTATAGGCGGTGGTCCTCTGGTGCATTAAGGCACGAATGAACGCCAGATTAGGAAGGAGATTCAAAATGAATTTAGTCGAATTGGTGGAACAGCCTTATTTGAAAAATGACATTCCCGCATTTCGCGTCGGTGACACCGTAAAGGTTCATGTGAAAATTATTGAAGGCGATAAAGAACGCGTTCAGGTTTACGAAGGCGTTGTCATCGCCAGAAAAGGTCGCGGTTTGACTGAAACTTTCACTGTGCGCCGTGTTGCTTATGGCGTCGGCATTGAAAGAACGTTCCCTGTCCATTCTCCCAAATTGGATAAAATTGAAATTTCCCGTCGTGGGAAAGTACGTCGTGCAAAATTGTATTATCTTCGTGAAAGAACCGGGAAAGCAGCAAGAATTAAAGAACTTCATAAATAATCAAGAAAAAGCTCAAAGGTGCGGTAAGTTATTTACCGCACTTTTATTTTATGGGCATGTTCGATTCAGGAAGTACTTCTTTTTGCGGTTTGGCAAAGGGTCAAATGATGGATTATTTCATAAAATTATGTTATAATATTTATTTAAACAATAATATTGTAAAATATCCACTTTGTTACATTTGGAACAAATAGGAAGAACGCTGCGTAAAAAGATTGGCAGGTGAAAATTTATGACTGTAATTAACTGGTTTCCCGGTCACATGGCCAAAGCGGGAAAGGAGATTAAAAATCAAGCGGCGCTTTGTGATTTGATTTTAGAAATTGCCGATGCCCGTCTGCCGGAAAGTTCTCGTAACCCTGAATTACAAAAGCTGATTGGCAATAAAAAAAGCATTCTTGTATTGAATAAATCGGATCTTACAGAAAAAAACGATCGTGAAGCCTGGCTTCGTTATTATCGTAGTCGTAAGCAAAAAGCTGCCTTTGTCGCGGCGCAGAAAAAAGCGGGATTGCGAGAATTGAAAGATCTGTTAAATGAAGAAATCGCGGCTCTCAAACAAACGATGGAAGAACGAGGGCGCAGGCCGCGGCCACTACGCGTCATGATGGTGGGGATCCCTAATACGGGAAAAAGTGCATTGCTTAATGCCATGGCAGGAGCCCAAAAAGTGAAAACCGGTAATAAACCTGGGTTGACCCGCTCGTTGCAATGGGTTCGCACCGGGGAAAACTGGGAACTTCTCGATTCTCCCGGCATTCTCTGGCCAAAATTGGAAGACCAGGATGCTGCTATGCGCCTGGCGGTGGTTGGCTCCATCAGCAAAGACGCCTGCTCCGAAGAGGACAGCGGTTGGTATTTGCTGAACTGGCTGATCCAGAATCATCCCCGGGTATTTTCACAGCGTTATCAAGTGGAACACTTGCCCGAATATCCGGAAGAATTGTTGGAAATGGTGGCCAGAAATCGTGGCATGGTGCGAAAAGGCGGAATTCGAGAGACAGAAACTTATATCATGTTGTTAAAGGAATTTCGCGATGGCAAACTGGGAGCCTTGATGTTGGAGCAGCCTCCAAAGGAGGAATTATCATGAACGAGGAAGCGCGTCTTTTGGAAATGTACCGTTTTGAAAATGAATATTATGCCGAAGGGAAAACCCTAGTAGCCGGGTGTGACGAGGCCGGTCGTGGGCCTTTGGCCGGCCCCGTAGTGGCTGCTGCCGTGATCTTGCCCCAGCGATGCCTAATTCCCTCCCTCAATGATTCTAAAAAGCTTTCGGAAAAGAAACGACTCTTATTGGAACAGGAAATCAAAGAAACGTCTATTGCTTGGGCCGTCGCCAGGGTGGAGGCGGATGAAATCGATCGCATCAACATATTGGAAGCATCGCTAAAAGCTATGCTTATGGCGGTGAAAGGATTATCCGTCTCGGCGGAAGCCATTTTGATCGACGGGCCTTATGGCCTTCGTCAAAGCGAGATTCCGCAAAAAGCTGTTAAAAAAGGGGATTCTTTATCAGCTTCCATTGCGGCGGCCAGTATTTTGGCAAAAAACCATCGTGATCGAATAATGGTGAATTATGATACGGTCTATCCTCAATACGGATTTGCAAAGCATAAAGGCTATCCCACGAAATACCATCGAGAGATGATTCATCAGTATGGTTTGTCGCCCATTCATAGACGTACTTTTGCGGTGAAGTAGCCATGGGACGCTATCGTAAATCTTTGGGGGAAAGAGGGGAACATGCCGCAGAGAAAGCACTAACACAACGGGGATATCGTCTTCTGGAAAGGAATTATCTTGTCCGCGGCGGAGAGATCGACCTGATTATGGAACGGTCGGAAGAGATTGTTTTCGTTGAAGTGAAGACTAGAACATCGGATCGGTTCGGATCTCCTTTGGAGGGGATTGACGCTCGCAAAAAAGAACACCTTTATCACGCCGCCCAAGTGTATCTTTCTAAAAACCATTTGGAACATGCGGCAGTGTCATTTTGTGCAGTCGCTGTGATGGCTGATACCAAAGGGGTCATCCAAGATGTTGAAATTTTTGAGAATATTTTTCTTTAATTGGCCGCCGATTTGATATGATTCGGCGGTGATATATTGACAATCACTTGTCTTTCCTTATAATATAAGATATTATAGGCCTATTATGGTATATTATATAGTAGGAATTTTTTAAATCAAAGGAAAGGGAGGCGATATGATGTTGGCCAAAGTCAATTCAGTCTCCTTATTAGGGTTGGAGACTTTTTCCGTTTTGGTGGAAGCTGATATTTCTAACGGTCTTCCCGCCTTTGATATTGTGGGATTGCCCGATACTGCCGTGCGTGAAAGCAAAGAACGGGTGAAGGCGGCATTGAAAAATTCCGGATTCCATGTCCCCTCCCGCCGTATTGTGGTCAATCTCGCTCCGGCAGATTTACGAAAAGACGGAACCCTGTTCGATTTACCCATTGCCGTAGCATTACTTGTTGCTACGGAACAGATGGTGCTTCCCGATGAATTTGTCGATAGCGTTTTTTTTGGTGAGCTCTCTTTGGATGGGAGCGTCTCTCCAGTAAACGGGGTTTTGCCTCTTGTGAACGGGATCGGAAAAACACAAAAAAACAGTATGGTATTTGTTCCCTACGATAATAGGAGAGAAGCTGCTCTTGATGAGCGGGTTTCTGTTTATCCCGTAAAGGATTTAAAATCTTTGGCTCGTTTTTTTCAGGGGGAGGAACAAATTATTCGAGAAATCCCCCAGAAAGAATCTTTTGACTTTTCGACAGGGACCTTTGCTGGCTATGTAGATATGAAAGATATTAAAGGGCAGCATTCGGCGAAACGGGCCATGGAAATTGCGGCTGCTGGCGGCCACAATATTTTGATGATCGGTGTGCCCGGTTCTGGAAAAACTCTCTTGGCCCGTAGCTTGCCTACGATTTTGCCACCCCTTACCAGGGATGAAGCCTTGGAATGTACTTGTATCTATAGCCTTGCCGGGGAATTAGGGGGAGATTACCTTATTAAAGAACGTCCCTTTCGTGCGCCCCATCATACTTCGTCTGCAGTGAGCCTCATCGGCGGCGGCGCTTATCCGAAGCCAGGTGAAATCAGCATGGCTTATCATGGTGTGCTCTTCCTCGATGAGATGGTGGAATTTCCCAAAAATGTATTGCAAGTTTTGCGGCAGCCTTTGGAGGACAAGGTCATCCATATTTCCCGTGCCATTGGCGCTTTTACGTTTCCTGCCGATTTTCAGCTGGTGGGCGCCTGTAATCCTTGCCCTTGCGGGTACCGTGGTGATCCTGAAAAACAGTGTCATTGCTCTGAAAGTCAGGTAAAACGTTATCAAGGGAAATTGAGCGGCCCGCTTTTGGATCGGATTGACCTTCACATAGAGGTGAACCGCGTGACTTTTTCGGAACTTCACGGTAAAGGAAAAGAAGAATCCTCTACAGTGGTTCGGGAACGCGTAATGGCAGCGAGAGCGATTCAATTGAAGCGTTATGAGGATCTGGGATTCTCCACCAATGCGGCTTTGGACCGCCGTTATCTCGATACTTTTTGCGCTCTCGATTCCGAATCCGCCCATATTATGGAGAAGGTATTTCAAAAGCTGCATTTGAGCGCCAGGGCCCATGATCGTATTTTGAAAGTTGCAAGAACCATTGCGGATCTCAACGGTGATGCCGATATTTCCGGAACCCATATTATGGAGGCGGTGCAATACCGTTCTTTGGACAGATCGTAATGAATATTCATAGAAAAGAATGAAAATAGAAGGAATTGTAGAAAATGATTGCTGAAATTGACGGATTGCAGATCCATTATCTTGATGAGGGCAGTGGTTCCCCGGTGTTGCTGCTCCATGGTTGGGGGTGTAATTGCGGCCATTGGGCGCCACTGACCGAGGCTTTGAAAGAAAGTCATCGCGTCATTGTTCCGGATATTCCCGGCTTCGGAGAAAGCTCGGAGCCGCCTGAAGTTTGGGGAACAGAAGAATATGCTACTTTTTTTGAAAAATTCATGAAAGCCATTGGCGTGGAATATCCCGCCATTGCGGGGCATTCCAATGGCGGACGCATTGGAATTGTCCTTGCGGAACGGGGTTGTTGCTCAAAATTGATTTTGGTGGACAGTGCCGGAATTAAGCCCAAGCGTAGTGCTCAATACTATTTGAAAGTATATTCTTATAAAGCGATGAAAAAAGCATTGAGCCTACCGGGTTTGCGCAAGAAAAAGGATGATATTTTAGAGAAACAGCGCAAAAAGGCTGGTTCCGCTGATTATCAAGCTGCCAGTCCTAAAATGCGCGCTGTTTTATCTCGTGTAGTCAATGAGGATTTACGCCCTCAACTTGGAAAAATCAAAAATCCCACGTTATTGGTTTGGGGCAGTGAGGATACAGCGACTCCTCTGTCCGACGGTCAAACCATGGAAGCGATCTTGAAGAAAAACGGCAGTGATGCCGCCCTGATTGTTTTTGAAGGCCGCGGCCACTATGCCTTTTTAGAAGAACGGAACCGTTTCATCGCCGTATGCAAGGCATTTCTCGGTTCCGGGGAGGTATCATAATGGAACTTCTTTCTGTGTTATGGGTCGTTCTATCTGTGCCCTATTTGGCTTTTACGGTATTGCGACTAAAATATCAACTTCATATGCTGCAACTGAACTCTTATCGCAATGAACGTTATTCTCTTTGGCTGAAGACCAAAGGACATCGTCAATACCGAGAATTGTTGGGGCTATTGGCGGCTGGAGCGTTGTTGATCGGTGGTACTGTTGCCAATTATGTAGGCCTTTTCCTCTGGGCTGTGATTTATTTGATCTTCATTCAGGCCCGGGATAAAACCCCTCCCAAAAAAGCTTTGGTCTTTACGATGCGCGCGCGGCGCCTTTTTGCCGTTGCCATATTGATTTTTGGGATTCCCGCTTTACTTTTAATCTTTTTGGTATTGGCTTCTCCGTCGGTGGGAGATTCTTTAAAGAGCGCCGTCATTGCGATTCTTGTGATTTATTCCTTCTGTACTCCCTCTATTATGATGGCGGCAAATCTCGTTTTGCAGCCCTTCGAAGAAAGCAAAAAGGCGGGATATTTCAAAGAGGCCCAAACCATGTTGGCGGAAAACCCTAATTTAATCAAAGTTGCCATTACCGGCAGCTTCGGCAAGACTTCGGTAAAACATATCCTCAACGTGATTATGGAAGAAAAATATCATACTTTAATGCCCCCAGGCAGCTACAACACACCCATGGGCATCACCATCACGGTGCGGGAGCATTTGAAACCTGTACACCAAGCTTTTATTACGGAAATGGGGGCCAAGCAAAAAGGCGATATTAAGGAGCTTTGTGATCTGGTTCATCCCCAATACGGATTACTTACCGCCATTGGGGAACAGCATTTGGAAACATTTGGAACGTTCGAGAATATCATTGATACAAAATTTGAGTTGATTGACGCATTACCCGCTGAGGGCATTGCAGTGCTGAATTTTGACGATGAAAACATCCGCGCCAATGCTTACCGCATGAAGGGAAAAGTTGTCTCCTACGGCCTTACCAGCGTCGATGTAGATTACAGTGCTAAGGATATTCGCTATCACAGTCGGGGAACGGAATTTACCGTAATTGCTCCCAACGGGGAGGAAGAACAGATCCGAACTCGTTTGTTGGGACGGCACAATGTTTACAATACGGTAGGAGCGATTGCCATGGCCCATCAACTGGGACTTACCCTTCGACAGGCCAAAAAATCCTTGACAACGCTGCCACCGGTGGAACACCGTTTGGAATTAAAGGTTCATGCCAACGGTCTTATCGTTATCGACGATGCTTTCAATTCTAATCCTGTAGGAGCCAACGCGGCCATGGAAGTATTGGGTGCCATGGATGGTGGCAAAAAGTTCTTGATCACTCCCGGCATGGTGGAATTGGGAGAAAAAGAAGCAGAGGAAAATCGTAAATTCGGCGTTGCAGCGGCTAAGGCTTGCGATTATATTGCTTTGGTGGGCGTTAAGCAAACAGAGCCCATCAAAGAAGGTATTTTGTCGGCGGGATTCCCGGAAGATCATCTCTTTGTCGCAGAAGACCTCAATAGTGCGAATACTTACGTTTATGGAAAGGCTGTTGCTGGGGATATCATTCTCTATGAAAATGATTTGCCCGATACTTATAATGAGAAATGACGGAGGTTTGAAAATGAAAACAGTAATTGGTTTGTTATTCGGCTGTCCCTCGGTAGAGCATGAAGTTGCCATTATTTCAGCACTTCAGGCCATGCAGTCTTTAAATAAGGATAAATACGATCCTATTCCCATTTATATCAGTAAAGACGGCCAATGGTATATGGGAGACCCTTTAAAGGATATTGAGCGGTTTCGCAAAGGCATTGATGAGATGTTAAAGGAATGCCAAAAAGTCATTGTTTCGACCAATGCCGGTGATGGTACGGTATTTCTTTATCCCCAGGGATTCCGAAACAAAAAACCCTTGGCCAAGATCGACGTCTTTTTACCGGTGATGCACGGTGCTTACGGAGAGGACGGTAGTATTCAGGGATTTCTGGAAATGACGGGGATTCCCTATGTCGGACCCAATGTTTTGGCAGCCTCTGTGGGGATGGATAAAGTTGCGCAAAAAGCTCTCTGTAAAATGGGAGATATTCCTGTTTTGGATTGCTTTTGGTTTTACAGCAGCGAATGGTCTTTGCGGGATTTGGAAATCCTTAATTTTATTGAGGCAAAATTTAAGTATCCCGTGATCGTAAAACCTGCCAATCTTGGTTCCAGTATCGGCATCAAAGTGGCCCATCACCGTGATGACCTGGTTGACGCCATTGAATTGGCCTGCCGTTATTCCCAGAAGGTTTTGGTGGAACCTGCGATTATCAATTTAAAAGAAGTCAATATCGCTGTTTTGGGGGATACCGAAGAAGCGGAAGTTTCCGAATTGGAAGAGCCGTTGAATGCCGATGAAATTTTGTCTTTTCAAGATAAATATATCAGTGACGGCGGGGAAAAATCTTCAGGTATGGCGACTTTGAAGCGTAAAATTCCTGCGGAAATTCCCGAATCCATGGCCAATGAGATCCGCGGTTTGGCTAAGGACGCCTTCTATTGTCTCAATGGTACCGGCGTGTGGCGTCTTGATTTTATGATAGATATGGATACGGATAAGGTGTATTTAAACGAAGTGAATACGATTCCCGGTTCCCTGTCCTTTTATCTTTGGGAACCCAAAGGCGTTTCTTATCCGGATTTATTGGATCGCTTGGTTGAGATTGCGTTGCGGGTAAAACGTCGCAGGGAAAATATGATCGTATCCTTTCAAAGTAATATTTTGGCCCAAGGCGGCTTTAAAGGGAAAAAATAATGCGACCGTTATCTTCCAGAGAGACAGAATTAAAATATTTGATCAGTCTCCATCGTTTAGAACATATGGAACAAAAGCATTTGACCGCGTTGATGGAGTATTTTGGCAGCGCCGAAACTGCCTGGAAAAAGTATCGCGGATGGGGAAAGATTTTGTCTTTACCCGCACGGCGTCTGGAAACAATGATCGATTCCAGAAAAGAGATCCAACCGGAAAAGTTGTGGGACTATGCCAAGGGGCTTGGCGTAAAATTTACCACTGTGAAAGATGATGATTATCCGGACGCGTTTCGGGAGATTTACGACGTGCCGTATTTGCTTTATTATTTCGGCACTTTGCCGAAACAGGGACGCTTTGCCTTTACTGTGGTGGGAGCGAGAAAATGCGATTCCTACGGACGCGATATCGCGAAAAAATTTGCTACCGATTTGGTGCGACGCGGAAATGCCGCCATTGTGGCGGGAATGGCAGAAGGTATTGACGCTGCCGCCCATTGGGCTGCGCTGAATGCAGGTGGAGAAACCATTGCCATTTTGGGAAACGGCATTGATGTAATTTATCCTTCAATCAATACGAAGCTTTATATGCAGTTAAAGGAACGAGGTTGTTTGATCAGTGAGTTCCCTCTGGGCGCGGAGAGTTTGAAACACCATTTTCCACGAAGAAATCGTTTGATGAGCGCATTGGGTAACGGTGTCGTCGTTGTGGAAGGTACGCGTCACAGCGGCGTATTTCATACCGTGTCCCATGGTTTAGAGCAAGGAAAAGAAATCTATGCGGTTCCCGGCTCCGTTTTTCAGGGTTTGAGTTACGCGCCTCATTTTCTGATCAAAGAGGGGACAGCTAAGCTAATCACCTGTGCCGACGATATTCTGGAAGATTTCATGGATCTTGAGACAATCAAAGAAATAGAAACCGTTGATGATATGGACTTTTCTCATCATCCTCCGGCGGAATTGAGAGTGTTGGAAGCGCTGAAACAGGGACCGTTATCCTTTGACGAGATTGAGAAGCTCAGTGGTTTGCCCTCGTCAAAAGTTTCGGCGTTGTTAACGGAATGGGAGATGGACGACTTGGTTCGTCAGGAAGCAGGGAGAATCTTTTCCCTGTGTAACTATGTGCAAGAGGTGAGTCATGAGTAAGTATCTGGTCGTGGTGGAATCTCCCACCAAGGCAAAAAGTATCAGTAAATTTTTGGGGAAAAATTATAAGGTCATGTCTTCCATGGGGCATGTGCGGGATCTTCCCAAAAGCAAGTTGGGAATCGACGTGGAGGATAATTTTAAACCCCATTATATTACCATTCGCGGAAAAGGCGAGCTTTTGAAAGAACTGAAAAAAAATGCCAAGGACGCGGAAAAAGTCCTTTATGCCGCCGACCCCGACCGCGAGGGGGAAGCCATTGCCTGGCATTTAAAGCAGTACCTTGAGGGAAACAAGGATGGAGAAGATCCCAATGCCGATGCCCTTTGTCGGGTCGAGTTTAACGAAATCACCAAAGACGCAGTACAGAAAGCGGTGAAGCAGCCGAGAGCCATTGACATCAATCGCGTGTTGGCGCAGCAAAGTCGCCGAGAATTGGATCGTCTCGCCGGTTACAAATTGAGTCCTCTTCTTTGGAAAAAAGTGCGAAAAGGACTTTCCGCCGGCCGTGTCCAAAGCGTTGCCGTGCGTTTGATTTGCGAAAAACAAAAGGAAATTGACGATTTCATTCCCGTGGAATATTGGAGTCTTGAAGGCGACTTCTTGCATGAGCAAGAAGAATTTCAGGCGAAACTTCTGAAAGTGCAGGATAAAAAGGCCGAAATCGCCAATGAAGAGCAAATGAACGAGATTCTTAAGTCGCTAGAAGGCGTTTCTTATCAGGTAATTTCCGTTCAGAAGAAACAAAAAAAGAAAACGCCATCACCTGCTTTTACCACCAGTAGCATGCTGCAGGAGGCTAATCAAAAATTAGGATATACTTCTAAACGTACCATGCAATTAGCTCAGCAGTTATTTGAAGGTGTTTCCATTGGCAGCACTGCTGTGGGGATCATTACGTATATGCGTACTGACTCGGTTCGTATTGCTCCTGTTGCCCAAGAAGAGGCACGGGAATATGTCTCGGAACATTACGGGAAAGAGTATTGTCCGGAACAGCCGAGGATTTTTGAGAAAAAAGGACACATTCAAAATGCCCACGAAGCGATTCGCCCTACATCGGTGCAACGGACGCCTGCTTCCATGAAGCAATATCTGACACAACCGCAATATCGTCTTTATAAATTAATTTGGGAACGCTTTGTGGCGAGCCAGATGGCTGACGCCCAGGTTGAAAATACCGCCTATGATATTCAGGCAGGGGAGTGCTTGTTCCGTGCCAACGGCACTGTTGTTACATTCCCCGGCTATATGAAGCTGTATAAAAACGACAAAAAAGAAAATGTTCTTCCCGATATCAAAGAAGGGGAATTGGTTACCTTGAAAAAGCTCCGTCCGGAGCAGCATTTTACACAACCACCTGCTGCTTATACCGAGGCTTCCCTTACCAAGACTCTGGAAAAACTCGGAATTGGGCGCCCCAGCACCTATGTGACGATCATTGAAACCATTGTCAGCCGCGGTTACGTTTCTCGACGCGATAAAACATTTCATCCCACGGAATTGGGAATCGTCGTTAATGATTTGCTCATGGAGTATTTTCCGGACATTCTCAATGTGGAATTTACCGCCCGTCTCGAAGATGAGCTGGATAAAGTGGAGGATGGCTCCGAAAGCTGGCAACAAGTGTTGGCTGATTTTTACGGACCTTTTTCCGAGCGTCTTGCTAAGGCAGAAGAAGCCATTGGCGAGATTGAGCTGAAAGATGAAGTTTCCGATGTCATCTGCGAGAATTGTGGCCGTCATATGGTCTATAAAATGGGACGTTACGGCAGATTCTTGGCTTGTCCCGGTTATCCCGAGTGCCGCAATGTGAAATCCGTAGATAAAGACGGCAATGTGGAGGAAAAAGTCATTGAGGAAAGTGATATTATCTGCGAAAAATGCGGCAGTCGGATGGTGGTCAAAAAAGGGCGTTACGGAAAGTTTTTGGCCTGCCCTAATTATCCTGAATGTAAGAATATTAAATCCATTGATGAAGAGATTGGCGTTCCATGTGAAAAATGCGGCGGTCAACTGGTAAAAAAACGTGGTAAACGCGGTAAGGTCTTTTACGGATGTCAAAATTATCCCGATTGCCAAACCGTTTATTGGAACTTGCCGGTGGAACAGCTTTGTCCCGAATGCGGTCGTCATATGGTGGAAAAAACCAATAAAAACGGTGAAACGACTGTTTATTGTGAAAATAAAGAATGCCCCGGTAATGTGAAAAAAGCAGCCGAGGGTAAACGGGGGCGTAAACAAGTAAGTGAAGAATAAAATTAAAGTTATCGGCGGAGGTCTCGCAGGAAGTGAAGCTGCATGGCAAATTGCCAAACGAGGCTACGAGGTGGAACTTTATGAGATGCGGCCGGTACAAATGACTCCTGCTCACAAAACGGAACATTTGGCGGAATTGGTATGCAGCAATTCTTTTCGGGCCGCCAATGTGGAGAATGCTGTGGGCTTGTTAAAAGAGGAAATGCGTCGTCTTGATTCTTTGATTATGCGGGCTGCCGATGCTACGGCCGTACCTGCCGGCGGCGCTTTGGCCGTGGATCGCAACGCTTTTTCTGCCACGGTGGAAGAAACATTGATGGCAACGGGAAAAGTTCATTTGATTCGCGAAGAAATCACAGAAATTCCACAGGATGCCATTACCATTATTGCAACAGGTCCCCTTACTTCGGAAAAATTTTCGATTGTTTTGGCAAATTTAGCTGGTAGGGAAGATCTTTATTTCTATGATGCTGTGGCACCGATTTTAAGTGGAGATTCCATCAATATGGACGTGGCGTTTTTCGCCTCTCGATACGATAAGGGTGAAGCCGCTTATATCAACTGTCCCATGAATCAAGAAGAATACGATGCCTTTTATGAAGCCATCATTAGTGCCGATGTATTTGAGCCTCATGGTTTTGAAAAAATTAAGTTTTTTGAAGGTTGTATGCCCATGGAGGCCATTGCAGCCAGAGGGCGGGAGACCATGTGCCATGGTCCGCTGAAACCGGTGGGCTTGACGGATCCTCGCACTGGCAAAATGCCTTACGCCGTGGTGCAATTGAGAAAAGAGGATGCCCGGGGGCAAATGTACAATATGGTGGGTTTTCAAACACATCTCCTCCGCGGGGAACAGGAACGGGTGTTTCGCATGATCCCCGGTTTGGAACAGGCGGAATTCCAAAGATACGGCATGATTCATCGCAATACCTATATTCACTCTCCCAAGATCCTGGAACCGACCTTGGAAGTGAGGGATCGGGAGGGGCTCTTCTTTGCCGGTCAGATCACAGGGGTTGAAGGCTATATGGAATCGACTTCCAACGGTTTGTTGGCCGGCATCAATGCCGTTCGTGCTTTAGAAGGGAAGGCACGGATTACGATGCCGCCTGAGACAGCCATTGGCGCTTTGGCCCATTATGTGGCCCGCGGTGGCAGCGGCCGTTTTGATCCTATGAACATTACTTTCGGTTTGATGTCTCCATTGGAACAACGTATTCGCAAGAAAAAAGAACGCAATGCAGCTCTGGCCCGTCGGGCTCTGGATGTTTTGTCCACAATTGATATTGATTGATGTATCATTTTTTTTTGACGTAAGGTTTTTGTAGCAATGGAGTGAGATGAAATGATTGATCTTTATGACCGGTATATGCAATACTTAACGGGAGAAAAGGGGGCTTCCCTCAACACTTCAGCAGCCTATGGTCGAGATTTAGTGGACTACCTCGAATTTTTAGAAGCGGAGCCCCCCGCTTACGAAGAGGCTCTTACAGCGGATCATCTGACGGTGCGTCGTTATCTGATGGATCTGCAAAAGCGCGGCATGTCTAAAAGCTCCATGGCGCGGAAAATGTCTTCCCTTCGCAGCTTTTACCGTTTTTTAGTGCGGGAAGAAATGGTTTCCGATAATCCTATGACTTTGGTTTCATCTCCAAAAGAGAATAAAAAACTGCCAAAGTTTATTCATTATGAGGATTTATCAGGCATTTTTTTGCTTCCCGATCATAGTCCCGCCGGATTGCGTGATCTTGCCATTTTAGAAGTGCTCTACGGCGGAGGGCTTCGTGTTTCGGAACTTTGCTCTTTAGAGTTACCTCAATATTTGAAAACCATCCATTCTCTTAAGGTTATGGGAAAAGGGAGAAAAGAGCGACTGGTTCCTTTAGGAACCAGTGCTGTGAAAGCATTGGAGGAATATTTGGAGCGAGGCAGACCTGCTCTGGTCAAAGATGAAGAGGTTCGAAGCATTTTTTTGAATCAAAGAAATGGCCGTGGTCTTACCCGTCGGGCCATTCAGGATATCATCAATAAATATGTGGAGCGTATGGCTACAAATTTGAAAATATCTCCTCATATGTTGCGCCATTCTTATGCCACCCATATGTTGGAAAATGGTGCTGATATCCGTATTATCCAAGAACTTCTGGGGCATTCTCGTTTATCTACGACCCAAATTTATACCCATATTACCAAATCTCATATGAAAGAAGTTTACGACCATGCACATCCTCGTTCATAAGGATAGAAAGGAGCAGAAATGTTTGAAGCAACCACGATTATCGGCGTGCAGAAAGATGGCCATACTGCCCTAGCCGGTGACGGCCAGGTCACCATGGGGAATTCTGTGATCATGAAAAACAACGCCAGAAAAGTGCGGCGCCTTTACGGCGGCAAAGTCGTTGCCGGTTTCGCCGGCGCCGTGGCCGACGCCTTTACTCTTTTTGACCGATTTGAAGGGAAGTTGGGAGAATTAAACGGTAACCTGATGCGGGCTGCCGTCGCTTTGGTCAAAGATTGGCGTACTGATAAATATTTGCAAAAATTAGAAGCCATGCTCATTGTGGCAGACAGCAACAGCATGCTAATTATTTCCGGGAATGGTGAGATTATTGAACCCGACGATGGTATCGTCGCCATTGGCAGCGGTGGCAACTATGCTTTGGCTGCGGCCAAAGCTTTGGTGGCTCACAGTGATCTTTCCGCCAAAGAAATTGCGGGAGAAGCTATGAAAATTGCCGCTGGAATTTGTGTTTTTACCAATGACCATATTATTATTGAAGAAATTGAGGAGTGAACATGAGATCGGAATTAACCCCCAGCCAAATTGTGATGGAATTGGATAAGTATATCATCGGTCAGGCCAACGCCAAGAAAAGCGTGGCCATTGCTTTGCGGAATCGTTATCGCCGTAAAAACGTCTCCGATGAATTGCGGGAGGACATTATTCCCAAAAATATTATCATGATCGGCCCCACTGGTGTGGGAAAAACGGAAATCGCCCGTCGATTGGCAAAACTTGTCAATGCCCCTTTTGTAAAGGTAGAAGCCACTAAGTTTACAGAAGTGGGGTATGTGGGCCGGGATGTGGATTCCATCATCCGAGAATTGGTGGAAAACTCTATTTCTATCGTACGAGAGGAACGTTTGTCTATCGTACGGAAACAGGCGGAGAAACAGGCAGAGGCACGACTTGTCAATGCCCTGATGATGAAAGGCTACGGCAAAGAGGCGGGCGAGGATGAAGACGAAACTCTCACACAAAACGAGAAGAATGCTCGTCGCAGAAAGTATATTCGCCGTCTCCTTGCCAGCGGCGAGTTAGATCGTGAAACGTTGGAGATTGAGGTGGAAGAAACCCCCAATGCTGTAATGCTCGGCGGTATGGACGAGATGGGGATGAATCTCGGTGAAGTCCTGGGGAGCATGATGCCCACAAAAACGAAAAAGCGTAAAGTTACTACGAAAGAGGCTATGCGCATCTTTATCCAGGAAGAGAGCCAAAAGCTCATTGATATGGAGGAGGTTTCAGCTGAGGCCATCGACAAAGCGGAACAAATGGGAATTGTTTTTCTCGATGAGATCGATAAGATCGCAGTATCTGACTCGAAAAGTGGAATCGATGTCAGTCGCGGTGGCGTACAACGCGATATTCTTCCTTTGGTCGAAGGCGCCACGGTCAATACAAAACACGGTCCCTGTAAAACCGATCATATTCTTTTTATCGCCGCCGGTGCCTTTCATGTGGCAAAACCCTCGGATCTTATGCCCGAACTTCAAGGACGTTTTCCTATTCGCGTGGAATTGGAAAGCTTGACTAGGGATGACTATCGTTTAATTTTGCAGGAACCTGAAAATTCCTTGTTAAAACAGTATACAGAGTTACTGAAAGCTGACGGTGTTTATGTCTCTTTTACCCCTGACGGGATTGACGCTATGGCAGCCATTGCTGATGAAGCGAATCACCAGGCAGAAAATATCGGCGCCCGTCGCCTCCATACTATTATGGAGAAAGTCTTGGAAGACCTTTTATTTTCTGCTCCTGATTTGGCCAGGGGAGAAGTTGTTGTTGATGCTGAATATGTCAATCGCCGTATGGAAGGCATCGTCAAAAATGAGGATCTTTCCAAGTATATTTTGTAATGATCCTGTTATTAGAAAAAGTTTGTATTTTTGCCAATATTCTTTTTAGAAATTGCGAAACAGGACTTTTGAAAACCATGTCGAATGAGTAAAATGTGAAAGGATTACAGTAACCATTGTCTTCGTTCCCTGTTCTGCTCGGGAAAGGGATGGGATTGTATGATTACGAGAATTTTTTGAAATAACCGCAGATTCATTGGATTTTTTCCGTAAAATTCTCTTGCAAGTCGATTCGCTTTGTGTTAGTATATATGAGAAAACGCACGGATTTTGATTCCCCGCGCTCGTGGCAGCAATGCTGCGCGGGGCAGATGACGAATCCGGAGGTTCAAACAAAAGGAGGAAAATTTAAATCATGGCAGTAATTTCTATGAAACAGCTCTTGGAAGCCGGGGTTCATTTTGGCCATCAAACACGCCGTTGGAACCCGAAAATGGCTCCCTACATTTTCACTGAACGTAATGGTATCTATATCATCGATTTACAAAAAACAGTAAAGAAAATCGACGAAGCGTATAATTTTATCAAAGATACCGTTGCTGAAGGGAAGTCTATTCTTTTTGTCGGTACGAAAAAACAGGCTCAAGATGCTATTAAAGAAGAAGCCGTTCGTTGCGGAATGTTCTATGTGAATCAGAGATGGTTGGGCGGTCTTATGACCAACAATAAAACCATCCAAACCCGTATTGATTTTATTCGCAATTACGAAAAAATGGAAGAAGACGGCACTTTGGCTCTTTTGCCAAAAAAAGAAGTAGCCCAGCTCCAAGGGAAAAAGGATAAGTTGGAAAAATTCTTGGGCGGCATTAAAGACATGAAAGATCTTCCCGGCGCATTGTTTGTCGTGGATCCCAAAAAAGAAAGAATCGCCATTGCCGAAGCGAGAAAATTGAATATTCCGATTGTTGCGATTGTTGATACTAACTGCGACCCTGAAGAAGTTGATTACGTCATTCCCGGTAACGACGATGCCATTCGTGCGGTAAAACTTCTCGTTTCCAGAATGGCTGACGCAGTAATTGAAGGAAACCAGGGAATGTCTATGGCGGAAGATGTGGAAGAAGAAATTGCCGAAGCGGAAGAAGAGGCAATGGACGAAGCTGCCGCCGAGTAATGTGAATTTTTAAGGCAGGGAAGCTGAATAAATATTTTTCGAACCCTGCCTTTTTTCTTGAAAATATAGGAGGAATCGAATAAAAAATGGTTACAGCCCAAATGGTAAAAGAGCTCCGTGAAAGAACCGGGGCAGGTATGATGGATTGCAAAAAAGCTTTGACCGAAACCGAAGGCGATATGGAAAAAGCCATTGACTTTTTGAGAGAAAAAGGTTTGGCCAAAGCAACGAAAAAGTCGGGACGTATCGCTGCAGAAGGGATCATTGAAAGCTATGTGACCGAAGACCAAAAGGCAGGCGTTCTTGTGGAAATCAACTGCGAAACCGACTTTGTGGCCAAAAACGAAGATTTCCGTTCTTTTGCCTCCGATGTGGCAAAACAGGCCCTTAACAGCAATGCTGCTGATATCGATGCTTTCATGAACGAAGCCTGGCAGGGCGATGCCGGAAAAACCGTAAAAGACGTCCAAACGGAAAAGATCGCCGTGATCGGTGAAAATATCAACGTCAGAAGATTTGAAAAAGTGAACGCTGCCGATGGCTGTGTTGCCAATTACATTCATGGTGGCGGTAAAATTGGCGTCATGATCCAAGCCAAAACCGAAGTGGTAAACGATGCGGTAAAAACTTGTTTGAGAAACGTAGCAATGCAAGTCGCGGCAATGGATCCCAAATATGTTTCCCGGGATGAAGTTCCTGCGGATTATTTGGAACATGAAAAAGAAATTCTCATGGCCCAAGCTAAAGAAGAAAACCCCAATAAACCGGAAAATATCATTGAAAAAATGATCACCGGGCGTTTGAATAAAGAATTAAAGGAAATTTGCCTCTTGGATCAAGCTTATGTCCAGGATGGTGATCTCACCGTTGCCCAATATCTTGAAAAGGTAAGTAAAGAAGTAGGCGCAACTATCACCGTTGTAAAGAGTATTCGCTTTAAAACCGGAGAAGGTCTCGAAAAGAAAGTTGACGATTTCGCAGGTGAAGTCGCCAATATGTTCAAAAAAGACTGAGTAAAAGATTTAAAGAAGCTGGTGATACGTCATGTGGGCAGAACCGATTTACAAAAGAGTCGTACTGAAATTAAGTGGAGAAGCACTTGCCGGAGAACTTGGATACGGAATTGAGCAAGATATGCTGAATTTTGTAGCCGGCGAAGTACAGGACCTCCGTGATCTTGGCGTTGATGTTTTGATCGTTGTTGGCGGCGGCAATATTTGGCGTGGCATTGCCGGTTCCAAAAAAGGCATGGATCGTGCTACCGCAGATTATATGGGAATGTTGGCCACAGTTATGAACAGTTTGGCTTTGCAAAATGCCTTAGAGCATATCGGTATTGATACCCGTGTACAGTCCGCCATTGAAATGCGACAGATCGCGGAACCGTATATCCGTAGGAAGGCTATTCGTCATTTGGAAAAAGGCCGTGTAGTCATTTTTGCGGCAGGCACCGGAAATCCCTATTTCTCTACAGATACCACTGCTGCTCTGCGTGCTGCGGAGCTGGAAGCGGATGCAATCCTCATGGCGAAAAAGGTTGACGGCGTTTATTCCGCCGATCCCAAAGTTGATCCAAAGGCGAAAAAGTTTGATACATTGGAGTTTATGGATATTATCGAGAAAGAGTTGGGGGTTATGGATTCCACCGCAGCTTCCCTCTGTAAGGATAATAAGATCCCAATTGTATTATTTAATATCAACACAAAAGGAAACATTCGCCGCGCCATTCTCGGTGAAAATGTTGGTACCGTTGTTGGAGGTGACATTCATGATTAAAGAATATCTGGCTGAAGCTGAAGAACGAATGAACAAATCTGCCGAAGCATTAAAGCGTGAACTGGCGACACTTCGTGCCGGACGCGCTACACCTGCATTGCTTGATAAAATTCAGGTGGATTATTATGGAGCAATGACGCCTTTGAATCAAATGGCGAATATCTCTGCCCCTGAAAGTAGGATGCTCCTGATCCAACCTTGGGATAAAGGTGCTATGAAAGGTATTGAGAAAGCGATTCTTGCTTCGGATCTCGGTTTGACCCCCACCAACGACGGTACAGTCATTCGCATTGCTATTCCTCAATTAACCGAGGAACGGCGAAAAGAATTAGTGAAAATTGTAAGAAAAAAATCCGAGGATGCGAAAGTTGCGGTTCGCAATATCCGCCGGGATTTAAATGATGAAATTAAAAAATTAGAAAAAAACCATGAAGTCTCCGAAGATGATGCGAAAAACGGTTTGGATGACGCCCAGAAACTGACGGAAAAATCTATCAAGAAATTGGACGAAATCACTGCTGCCAAAGAGAAGGAGATTATGGAAGTTTAAGTTTGTCTTAATGCAAATGCATTTTTTTAAAACTAAATCAAGGGAGGTGTAAGGAATGTATAAAATCACTGACGAATGCGTAGCTTGTGGTACCTGCATGGATGAATGCGAACATGATGCGATCAAAGAAGGCGATATCTACGAAATCGACCAAGATGCTTGCCAGGAATGCGGCAACTGCATTGACGCTTGCCCCAGCGACGCTATTATCGAAGAATAATTTGCATAAAACCC